>Ga0255052_10000060_pt1 | contig 74743 bp, 60 predicted proteins | sample JV7_2_21_MG_FD_188632 | JGI IMG/M metagenome (GOLD analysis project Ga0255052, IMG submission 188632) | Seawater microbial communities from Jervis Inlet, British Columbia, Canada - JV7_2_21 | ecosystem: Environmental > Aquatic > Marine > Inlet | place: Canada: British Columbia | collected...
ATCTGGAAGGAGCACCACTAACACAGACCGAACTCAAAATTGTCCTGTCGAATCGTGACCAGTTGCAGGTTCGTCGCGGGCTGACATCGCTGATCCAGCTCGACTTCGACCTGGATGCATCGCATGAGATCAACATCGACCCGACGCCGGCGACAGCCGCGTCCGCGCAGTTCATCGTTGCTGAAGTATCGCCTGTCGATGAAAAGGACATGCGCGTGCGCGGTCCCCTGGTAGAGGTCCGCGAGGACGCCAGAAGCTATGTCATCGCTGTACGACCTTTCCACGACCGCCAGGGCGACTTCGGCCGCTTTGCCGTGCACACGAACGACGAAACGGAATTCGAAGTCAATGGAGAGGCGTTCATTGGCGCCCAGGGCCTGCGCGCACTCGCGGCAGCGGGTCCGGGCACACCGACAGTTGCCGGAGGCAGCTTGAACGTGGCGAATCGTGAATTCACCGCCAGTGTCGTACTCGCCGGATCGAGCGTTCCGGGCATCGATCGTGATGCCGTCGTCGGTAACGTCATCGCTCGCGATGGAAACTTCCTGACGGTTCGAGGGGCGACGTTCATTCCCAGCGACCGCAGAGCCCATTTCCATGACGATATCGTCGTAGAAGTCGGGCCGAACACGAAGGTGTTCAAGGATCACTACCGACAGTCTGACCTCAGTATCGATGCGATTTCAATTGGACAGCGCGTAACGATTCGTGGCAACCGCCCCGATACCGCGCCGGCAGTCACCGATGCGAATTCACCGCAGATATTGTTCAACGCGACGGAAGGTGCCGTGCGCATGCATGTCACTCATCTGACGGGCATCGTCAACACCGTGGTCCCGGGTCAGACCGACATCACGCTGCATGCGATAGATCGCCGCCGTGTCGGGATCTTCGACTTCAGCGGTACGGGTGCATCTCCGGACCTGGACGCCGATCCCGACAACTACGAGGTCGCCACCGGCAACATGGTGATGGCGAACTTCTCAACGGGCAAGCCTATCGTTGCGCGTGGTTTCCCTGAAGCATTCGGGACCGCCCCGCCGGACTTCACCGGACGTACCGTGATCGATTACACGGACGTGCGCAGTGCGCTTGGCGTTGGCTGGGGTGCCGAAGGCACGGTCGCTCCGTTCCTGCGCATGGATGGCGAGGGATTGCTGCTGAATAACCAGAACGAGGACATCGACGTCCGTCACCACATCAAGCATGGACCGGTTTTGATCGACCTGACGGCGCTCGACTCCGACACATTAATCGTTCCGCATGAGACCGACCGCATGCTGTTCTTCATCAAGACGGCGGACAGCCTGCGGCAGTACTCGGACTTCGGCGACTTCATCGCAGACCTGTCGACAAGCCTGAACGGCGCGACGACGGCGCGTTCGATGTTCGCCAGAGGCAAGTACGATGTCGACTCCAACGTCTTCACGGCGTACAAGGTCGGCATCTATCTCCTGGAGCCATAACGAGATCGTAGATCAAATTTACTTTTCTTGTGCTTGGGCCCTGATAGCCTGGCACTAAAGTAGCCCCGCTAGGCTTACCCTAACTGGCTCAGCCCCGCTGCCACCCGGCCGCGGGGCTTTTTTTCTGGTCATATTGTGGGAGCGCGTATACTTCGACGGTCATGGACAGCGACACCGAAATAAGCCTCCGGCGCAGCCTGGGGCAATTTGCGACGGGTGTCGCTGTAGTCACCTGTTGCGGGAGCGACGAGTCGCCGCGCGGTATCACCGCGAACAGTTTCAGTTCCGTGTCGCTGGATCCGCCGCTGGTGCTGTGGAACATCGCCAAAGTATCCAATTCACTCAGCGCGTACCTGGCCGCCAAGCGCTTCGCGGTCCATGTCCTCAAAGCCGGTCAACAACCGTTGGCCGAGCATTTCGCAAGAACGGACCACACGATCTACAACGGCATCGACTACAAAATATCCGAGGACAGGGTGCCGATCCTCCCCGACGTGCTCGCACGCTTCGATTGTGCGACGCGGGACATCCATGACGCGGGCGATCACCACATCATCATCGGCGAGGTGCTGGCGCACGTGACGGGAACTGGCGCGCCGCTGATATTTCACGCCGGCGAATACGTTGCTATTGGGCCAACCGGGTAACCGCGAATTGCCAAGCCGCGGTCGCTTGCCCGTTCCTTAGTCGCTGATTACGCGGATCGTGTGCGACGCCTTCACGATCTCAATGATCGGCGCCTCGGTCACCGGATCAAACTCGTATACCTTCGCGAGGAACTCCGGATTTGCCTTGCGGAACATCAGCCGTGCGGTCACGTGCAGTTCCGTGAATTCCGGGTCATTGATCGCAAACACGACATCGGACTGACGCTCGCCCGGACCCGCCTCGCTGGCGGAATCAGACAGGCGTGGACGTGCAATGCCCGGGCACCGGAACGGCACGTCCACGACGTCGCTGCCACCACTGCGGATTACGCGCTTGTAGCTCGCGCCCACCACGTCCCACAGATTGTGCCGTTCGACGGGCAGACCCCGGCTGTCGTACCAGTCCGCTTTGTAAACGACCGGCGCATCGATGGATGGGCTGATCGACCGGTCGGCACCCAGTTCCATAAGTGTATTGCCGAGATTATCTTCCACGGTTAGCTCGATCCAGCTCTCCAGCACGTCCAGCGGTCCCGCCGGGAAGTCATGACCGGTCTTGTTGTTATGCAAGTGCAGCTTGATGTTGACGAGATCGCCCGCCTCAATTTCGTCGGGTGCGTCAATATCGAGAGTCACGGTCGGTCCGGTCACCCACTTGTCCGCGATCTCGGGCACCTCGATCTCGCCTCGCAGCCACGCAATCGTCTGTTCGACCTGTTCCTCGTGACCCGGCAGTTCCATGGTCGCAGGAATGTACATGTTGCTGGCGAGCACTCGATGACTGCGATGTTTGCCATCGCCCGGGCTCCGGTAACTGTCCGTATCGTCGCCGCTTGCCGGTTCGCGGCCGTCTACGAGCGGCATGTGGCACTCACGGCAGTCGATGGTCTTCGGGTCGTCCTCGCCGTGATACCAGCGACCGTTCTTCCAGCTGTCGTACTCGTTCTGTTCCTGCGCGAGACCCGCTGACGTCGCCTCACCAGGTGCCGGCACCTGCTTGTGACAGGCCGCACAGAACTCACTGGTCTTGTAGAGCGGGCGTTTATACTCGGCAATGTGTTGCTCGGGGTAGGTACGAATCAGGAACTTGCCAAGCAGGTTCACGACACCCGCCTCGTAATCCTCGAACAGGTAGCGTCGTGGTGGACGGACGACGTAGCCGCCATTGCCGTTCGTGTCTGTGTCGACGGTACTGTGGCAGGTGACGCAGGAATTGCCCTCGAAAAGTTGCAACTCGCTGCTTTCAGACCACGGCCCGTACCGGGTCCCGCCGAGCAGCGCCGCCGGGTCGTGACAACCCGCGCAGGCCCGCGACTCCGCGACTCCCTTGCTTGCAATCAGCAGGCCCTGCACGCGCAGGAACAACTCGTCCTCGGCCGCGAAACCGTGTGCGCTGGAACGCCATTCATCGTAAATAGCCTCGTGACAGCCGCTGCTGCCGCAACCCGACGAGCCGGCGAGCGACGCCGGTTTCAGGGCGCCGTTCTCCCGCTGATCGCTGATCGCCTGCTCGACAAGCACGTTGACAGCGCCGGCAGACGCGTCGTCCAATTCCAGTGACTCAACGAGTGCTGCGACGCGAGCGCGAACGCCGTCAGTTTCGGGTCCACCCAGTGCATCTGCGAACGCCTCACCATGGGCCGGGCCGAGCTCAGTGCTGACGTTCGACAGGAAGGTCGTCAACCAGGGCGGGTCGGCAATCATGGCCCGGCTGGGCCAGAACGGCCGGTCATCGCCATACGACCAGTCGTAGTCGTCAGCAAAGGCCTGAAAGTGTTCGGGGTTGCTTCGCATTTGCGCCAGTGCTCCGGTCAGCGCAAATAACAACAGGACGATCGACACGCTGGTCGCCACGAATCGTTTGCGTGGCGCCCGGCGCGGCGACGGCGCCGTTTTGCCGTAACGACGAAAAATCGGAACCAGGTGAAGAAGCATAAGCGCACCGAGCAATAACGCCGATATGAGATGCGCCCAGCTCGCGAGTTCCACCACCCGAATACCAAAGAGCGCCATTCCGGCTACAAGCAGCCCCGTCAGCAAACAAAGCCCCAGCGTCAACATTGCCGCGATCGCGACTCTCGCAACCGGTACTTCTGCATTACCCTTACGGCGTTGCCAATGGTAATACTCGATCGCAAGCAGCGGACCAACAGAAATCAGGCCGACGGTCGTGTGAATGAGTATTGAGTACTGGGCGAATACACTGAATGGCAACAGCAGGACTGCCAGACCCGACAGCAAGAAGTAAACAATGATTGCCGTGGCGACCCAGGTCAGAAGCGACCTGTAGTCGATGACTACCGGGTCAGGCTGCGGTTGCTGATTACTGTGCATGGTTTGCCCTCTTTTGCATCGCTGCGATTACCATTCAGTAGCCGATGCCGATCAATCTCATCGCACGCTCGAAGCTCCTGACGGCTGCGCGCATTTCCTCCAGTGCAAGGCCCCAATCCGCCGCTTGTGCATGCAGTTCGGCACTGTCGGCGAGGTCCGCGGCCGACTTCAGGAAATTGTCGTATGCCTGCCTGGCGGTGTGCGGCGGTTGCCGATCGCCAGCATATTGCTCCATCAACATGCGGTACCCACGATACTGCTGCACGAGGTACTCATACTCATCCGCAGGCCCCTCGAACTTCTTCTCGTAATACACGGTCTGCTGGTCGTAGATCGCGGCCAGCCGGCGTTCGAGCCGGTCTACGACGGGCTTGAGGAGGTCCGCAGCGGCCTCGTGGTTGCCGTTGATCGCGAGTTCCTCGGCTCTCTCGATTTGCCGGTGCATGCCGGTGATATCAGCCACGCTCACGCCCCTGGCTTCTTCAGGCTGCGACTCGAGGGTCTGCAGGAAACTCATGGTCCGCTCCAGTACAGACCGATACTCCCTGCCACCCTGCGGGGCGCGATTTCTTGCGAGTGAAAACGCCTTCGACGCGCGGCCAAGCCCCGACGTCGACAACTCCATGGACTCGGCGCCGCATCCCTCGTCCAGCAGCGCGCTCGCGCGTGCTGCGTGATCGCGCGCTTCGGCCAACGCAAGCTCCGCTTCATTGTTGCCACTCTCGCCGACGCGCTTCGCGGGTCCCGTATCGCCGACCATGCGCAGTAACAGGACGAGCTTTTGTTCAGCTTGTCTGATCACCGCAAGATCCGTACTCGGTACGCAACTCACTTCCTGCGACGCAGCAGTGCGCATGAGGATCATCGACAGAAACACGATGATCACTGCAGCGGTCAGTTCACAGCGGCTCATGGAGACGCCTTCTTTGTTGCGGCCTGCAGTTCCCAAACGAATTCCTGCGCACGCGGCAGATGCTGGTCATCCTGCGCTGCCAGGTGCGCGAATGCCTGCATCGCAGCGAGAGCCGCTTTATCGTGACCATTCTGTCGTTCTGCGAGTGCCAGTCCGTAGTACGCGCTATGCAAGGTCGGGCGAAGATCGCTCGCACTGTGAAAGAAATCCGCAGCAGCCCGCGCCTCACCCAGACCGAGCAGTGCAAATCCCATATTTACGTGTGCTTCCGGCAGGGCAGGATAAATTGAAAGAACGTCGTGTAAAGCGGTCACTGCAAAATCAAACTCCCCAGCCTGCAACATCGCAACTGCCTGTTGAAAACTCTGGTGCGCCCGCCGGGCTCTTGCATCATCCACCTTGGCATGCGCTGCAATCATCCCCTGATTCCCGGTGCTTGCATCTTCTGCTTCGAACTGGGTCACGTTGATCACGTACCCGCCGACAGCAATCACAATCACCGCGACTGGTATCGCGACAAGGCGCCTGTCGACTCGCCGGCTCACATCACCCCCTTGTGCGGCGCAATGCTGAGAAACGGTACGCCGAGGAAAGTCAGGATTGCGAGCGCGAAGATCGCAACCACGGCGATCCAGCCGACGGCTGCCGGCATTTGCCGAAACGTAACTCGCGCGTGAAGGAGCAAGGCGATCGCGAGCCACGTAATGAACGTCCAGGTCTCCAGGGAGTCCCAGGCCCAGTACCGGCCCCAGGCACTATGCGCCCAGATTGCGCCCGCAATCAGCATAAAACTGTGGCAGACGAAGGCCAGCGACAAGGTAAACCAGACTGCACTATCGCAATCATCAGAGATTGCGCCGGGCCTTGGCGCGAGCAGCATCGCAGCGGTCGCGGCAGCCAGCATGCACAAGCCGAAAAACAACTTGCCGCTCAGCACATGCAGCCAAAGCCAGGGATTGTCAAAGGTCGCAGGTAACGGCACCGCGGTCGCATCGAGGGTCAATGACCAGATGCCGAGCAACGCGAGAAAGGCAGATGCAACGACCACCGATGACCTGAGCGCCGGCACCAGGGCCGCGGCGACTATGAATACCAGGGCGAGACTGAACAGATTACTGACGAGCACATCGTAGAGCGTCAGGAAGGGACCCTGCGCCTCGCGCATCCAGCGCCCGGCAAGCACCGAGAACAGCAGTATTACCACCAGCGACAGGGCTGCAGCACTGGGCCACCAGGGCTTACTCGTGCGCTTCTGCGCGGTTACCGACAACACGAATGTCAGAACGAAGCCCGTAACGGCGGCAATCAGCATGATACGTTCGAGGAGCATGCTCATGCTTTTGCCCCCTGGCCGATGGCAGCTACAGGTTGCTGCGATCTTCTGGGCCGGAACTTCCGCTGTACATGCGCGGCGAGTGCACCAAGTGAGAGGAATGCCGCGGTAATAAGCCACGGCAGGAACGGGTCGTAGTCTACACGGTAGCCCATCCAGAGCCGCAATTCGGCATTCATAATCCGGCCATCGTCAACATTGAGCGACTCACCAGGCCCGAGCGTCACAGTCTCGCCATTCGGTCGCCGTACTACGACGTCAAAGTCGACATCATGGCTCGCCAATGTCCACGACTGTTCAGCGGACACCTGCGTTTGCAGAACCAGATCCAGCACGAGTGGTTCGCCTGCCGGTGTGGTCCAGTCATTTTGTTGTTTCCATTCAAACTCGGGATATGATGGAAAATTCACGGCGCCAAGCGTTTCGCTCCCATCACTGCCCTGCCATAGCAGCAACAACGAAAAGCCCTTGTTGAACGTAGCCTTGAATCGGTAGTCGCCGGAAGTATGTATGCGCCGGTCGCCGATCGTCTTCTCCTTCCCGTCCGGCAACGCCAGCGTGCTGTGCGTGGTGCCGCGACGCAGGCCTGACACGTAATTCACTTCGATCGGACCTTGCTGGAATTCCACAGCGTCGAGCGCATCGCGATGTAGCCATCCCGCGCTCTGGATCCTGACTAGCGCCGGATCGAAATGCTGGCCCTCGATGATTTCCACCTGGCCGTCGAAGCGAACGAATATGCCAGCGGCAACCAGGGCGACGATGCCAAGCAGGCCGATGTGAAACAGCAGCAATGCTCCCTGGTTGCGGAAGCTGCTGTTGACGAGGATCGCGGCCAGCAGGTTCAGCGCAAGCAATGCAAGCGGCAAAACCAGCCAGGGAATCGTTTGCTCCGGCCACTGGCTGATGGCAACCGAATGCAACACGAGCCACACGAGGCCGGCAAAGGTCAGTCGGAGCGACGCCAGTTTTCTTAGCCGGTGTCTCATGGCGGAGTCTCGCAGACGTCTTTCATCCAGTCAGCCCCGGAACTCGGGGAACCACTCGCCGAGCCACAGTCCTGTTCGCGCCAGGTACCACTTGTGCGCCAGTTGATGACCTTCAACTTGGCGTTCATATAATAAGGCCCTTGCGTATACGTCTGTGCCTGACCGTTGATTGGCACTTCCGTGCCAGGCGCAAGTCCCGCTTCGGGGCCCACATCGTTGAGATTGACGAGCAGTCCCTTGTTCTTCCAGCCGTGTGGCACGGCAACGTGACACCAGCTGCAACGCAAGTTCGGCCGATCGATGCGCTTGGCATGCTCGTGGTGCAAGTTGACATTGGCCGCCCCCCCGAAACCGCTGGCAAACTGGTTGCCGTCACCGTCATTCACGTCTGTCGCGTAGTTCGATCGATTGTGGCAGCGAAAGCAGACTCCGGAATTATTATTACCGGTCGTTGCATCCCAGCCCCCTTTCAGCAGGAAGTTGTTCTCGGATCCATGTGGGCCCCAGGGACCGCCGCCCGGGGGCACTGCCGTGCCGTTGGCCGTATTACGGCCATGGCAATCCGTGCAGTACATTGTCTGCGAACCAATGTTGGCGCCATTCCAGGGCGCGAGGAACATGTTGATCGACGGGCTCATGTTGCGCACTCCGGCGCTGCGGCCCGTGTTTTCCATGACCGGGTGCCACGAACGGTGATTACCGCCGGGTTCTCCCTGGTCTCCGAGCGGCGCCTGGAACTCCATGGCCTGGTTCGTGAACTGGTCGAGACCATTTGTGCCAGAGCCGGTGCCGCCGCCGGAATCACCCAGATTCGGGCGGGTACCGATGGGATATACGTTGTTGTCGTTGTAGCCGTAGTCGGAATGGCACTTGAGACAAACCTGGTACTCGCGCGTCACGTGCGAGGCTGTCACGGCCTGACTCGCACCCGTACCGCCATCGCCACGCTTGACTTCGTACGAGGTTGGCAGGGAAAGAAACGTCGTGCCACCGTACACTGGCTCGACGCCCCAGGAGCCACGTAATGCCCCCGACGCGATGTTGTCATGCCCGGCGGAATGGTCGTGCGCACTCAATGCCAAACTGCCGACACCGTTGAACTGTGCATTCTTCATTACGCGGTGTGGATTGTGACAGTCGGTGCACTCGGCATGCCGGTTCGTATGATTTCCTCTCCCAAGCAGCCCGCGCGGCTCGATTAAGTCACCATTCTGGATATCGTGAACCTCAATTGCGGCTTGCTGGTCTGCGCCATCGATCGGCATGCGAATCGCAAGATTGAACTCGTCCTCAATGTTCATGACATCGCCGGCGGCATTGTTGACGATCGGCGCACCCGTGTGACACTGGTAGCAAGTTTCCTCGATGGCAGAGTCACCGCCGGACTTCGGTGTACCCACAGCGTCCGTACCTTCGCGCAACAGTCGTCGCGAGCCGTGCACGCTGTGGGTGTCATGGCAATTCAGGCATGCCGCCTGCCAGACTGGAAGACCGGGTGGGAATTCGCGTAGCTGCGCCGGTACGGTCTGGTAGGTCTCGGTCGCCACGGTCGAACTGGCGTGAGCGGACGTCGACCAACCCTGTTTTTCATGGCAGGCGAGGCAGTTGATATCGATGGTCTCGTCGAAGCCGCCGCCGGACGGCTGCGCCTGTTGGAAGCGCTTCAGGCGCAGGAATTTGTTGGTGGGAGAAATACTCGTATCGACCACGTGCGGATCGTGGCAGCTTGCGCATTGCACCTGGCCGTCGCCACCCGGCCCCGTGCCTTCGAGCGGCACGAGTGGCCGGACGCCGGGGCTGCGAATTGCGATGTGCGCCTCGACGGCCGGGTCCAGTAACTCGCCATCGGCGTTCGCAAGCGTGGTGTCGAAGGTCAGCGATATCGGATGATCATTGGACAGGTCCGTGCCGAGGTTGCGCGTAAAGCCTGTCTGCACGCCCTGCCCGGGCGGCATCGTATCGCCGGGCCCGGCACCTGTGATTGCGATCGTAGCGTTGGTCTGCCCGGCCAGGACATTGACGGAACTCATCGCGAGCGTACCGTCGTGACACGACAGACACAGTTTGGAACTTCCCGCCGGTTGCGCGAGCTGACCGGCAATAGTCTCGGCATCAAGTGACGACGAACTATAGGTCGTATAGGTCTGCCCTGACAGTGCACGATTCCAAAGTGGCGCGCCTGGAGAATTCGTTGCGCCATGCGGCGTGTGGCAGAACACGCAGATCTGCGTCTCGCTGGTTGCGGTGACCGTCCCGGGACCACTGACGGACATATTGTGCGGCGTGTTCGCGACATCGTTAGTCGACTGCGCTCGGGCAACGAGATACGTGCTCAGACCCGATATGAGCAGCACCAGTGTCAACAAGCGGACTATCGAACTCACGGCGCGTCACCGAGGTAGTCGAGCACGACTACGCGACCGTTGAACATGTCGGCGACGAACAACCGCTTGCCATCATCTGTCCACGCACCGGCCGGGAGGAAGAACTGGCCCGCACCATTACCGGTGCCACCAACCGGCAACAGCAACTTCCCCGCTTCGCTGAAAACGAGCATGTGATCGTAGTAAGACTCGATGACGTAGACGTGCCCGTCTTTATCCGTCACTACACCTTTGGGCCGCACCAGGTTGCCGACGAAAAGCCCTCGCTGGCCGATCGTGCTCAGCGGCTCGCCGGTCGGCGACAGGACCTGTACTCGCGAATTCAGTGCATCGGTCACGTACAGCCGGCCACCGGCAAAGCTCAGGTGCGTGGGACCGTTGAACTGCCCCTGTTCGACACCTCGCTTCCCGAGCGTCCTGAGCAAGGCCCCTCGCTGGTCAAAAACCTTGATGTCGTGTGCAGCCGAGTCGGCAACGAAAATCTCGCCGGTTTCGGGATCACGAGCCAGGCCCGTTGGCCGTTGCAACTCGCCCTGCCCGACCTGGCCGGCAGGTGAGCCATTCGCATCGAGGCGCACCAGATGTCCGATCTCGGCATCCGCGACCAGGTATCCGCCTGACCCATCAGCAACGATGCCGACGGGCGACAGGAAGGACTTACCGGGCTCTGCTTCGTCCCAGACGTGCAGTACCGCCTCGGCTTCGTCGAACACGACAACGGCCTGGCGTCCGGCGTCGGTAATCAGAATCCGCCCATCGGCATCGACCATGCCCGACTGCGGCCGGATCAGTTCCCTGGCCTTGTCATTCGAGCCGGCGATGCCCGCGATCCAGCGGAGAACCTTCAGCGCCGCGCCATCCTCGGTACCTTCAATGTTTCGAAAGTTGATTTCGCCGATCAGTTCGCCCGCATACGACAGTCGCGCAACCTCCGGAGGTCCCGGCCAGACCAATGCGTCCGGCGATTCTCCGTCGGGAAAGTAGTGCATCTCGACCGGGGCGGCGGCACAGCCAGCCAGCCCAATAGTCGCGAAAGTGACAATGATTGCGAATACCTTTCTCATAGCCCCATGCACGCCGGCTCGATGGCCAGGACATAGACGCCGAATGCACCGGCCGCAACGTACAGTTGATTGCCGTCGATCCAGAGGTCGGTTACTGCAGGCGTGATCTCCTGTGGAATCGCAGCGCGCGAACTATCGCCGAGAGAATCTGGTGACGTCACCAGCAGCCCGTCAGGGTGACCATCGGCGACGAATACTCGGCGGCATTTGTCAACGGTCATGGCGACCGGCGCAAGCAGTGAATCCTCGCCATAGGTACCCACTACTCGACCGTAGAGGTCCAGCTGCGTGACTTCGCGCGAAGCGGCATCGAGAACAAATACAGAGTCATCGGTCGCGGCGATCGCCGTGATCGACGCTGCGACCGTCACCGGCGACAAGGTTGAAGTGAAGACGCCCGTGGGGCTCGTCAAACTGTCGAACATCACCAGGCGCTGTGTCAGCTCGTCCGCAATCAGTACGGTCGCACCCCAATTTGTGTGCGTTACGTCCGCCGGAGCCGGGATCATCTTCGTGTCTGAAAATCTGCGCCGCTCCCAACCCGAGTCGCTGAGTTCGAGCACGGCACGATTCGGGCGATCGACGACATAAATGATCAGATCCGTCGTTACGTATAAGCCAGCAGTGTTGGCGTCTTCGAGGCCGTGTAACAGGTGGCTTTCACCGCGTGCTGCGTCCAGCCGCAGCAGCCCGGGAACCGAGCTGTCGATAACGAATACATACCCACTTGCGGCGGCCACCGCCGCCGCGTATCCCAGTTGTTGTCGTTCGCCGCCGGCATTCAACAGAGCCGTGGCGCCCCCGATCTCGTTGATCATCGTCAAAGTCACGTCGATACCGGCTGATGGTGGCGGATCGCTGAGCCCCGGATCAAGTGCGCAGGCGTTCAGCAGCAAGTTGAACAGCAACAGCGTCGCGAGCATCGCCACGCGTGATACGAAAGCGTCAGCTACACCTTTATTGTCGCTACGAAACATCGCAATGTCCGTGTTAGTAAATGCCCGGTCCGGTTGTCTCGTGCCCACCCTTGATGCCCGTTTCCAGGCCCGGACGTCCTGAATGACACAGGTCACAGTTATCGGCCGACCATGCGGTATCGCCATCGTGACAAGCGCCGCAGTACTGGCCATCGATGAGTTTTTCCATCGTAATTCCGGTCGTCCCGGCACGCATCCTGATCCCCAGGTCCACATGGCAGACCGAGCACTGATAACGGATGCGGTGAAACCAGTGCGGAAAAATTACGGGCGCCACCCCTTCCAACTCCGATCGGGTGTTGATTGTAACGTCGGCATACTCCGCCCAGGCAAAGACAAATGGAACCAGGCATGCGAACGTAATTGCCGCCAGTGCCCCCCTCTGCCGGCATTTCATTGCGACCCTTCTTCGCCCACCGCGCCGCCGGCGCTAATGGCGGCCGAATCCGTATTGTGGCAGCGGTTGCACTCGGTCAGCGGGAATGAAACTGCCCCATGACACAGGCCGCAGTATTCGCCGTCGAGGATCCTCCCCATATTGATCGGATTGGCATCAATCTGCGAGATGAATATCGATTCGTGACACGCTTCACAGGACATCCACTGCGTATGCGGCTTGTGTGGAAACAACACATACGGCAACTCCTGCGTATTTTTCATGAGCACCGTCGAATCCAGAATCTCCGGCGCTTCTTCATCACGAAGGCCGCGCCTGGGCTCGATGTAACCGAGCTCGAGAGATTGTACCCAATCGACCTTGTTTCCAGCCGGGTCGGGCTGCAATACACCCAGGGCTTCCGATGGCTCCTGCAACACATCGATCGAAGGATTGGACGGATCGTGCAGCCCGTCGTTCTTCAGCGATTGCCACTTGCCGGCGCTCAGACTGGCTGTCGCGATTGCAAGCAACGCGACAGAGAGCAGAATTGGCCGGTAAGGTTTCACAGATGATTCAGCCAGGTATGTAGACGCCTGCGCTCCTTATCGCGCGAATAAGTTCCTTGGTAGACCTTTCCAACAACTCGATAGCTTCCTCGTACTGCTTGTCGCCTGCGACACCTTCCGCCTCGGTTCGAAGTGCCTCGGCATTGCTTATGAATTTTTCTGCGCTCGCTCGCATCGGGCTGTTCTCGATCTTGTCTGCAAGGAGAACTTGTACGAGCATGCGATGCGTGTCATTTCGGTCAATTTCGTATTCGTACTCATCTTCTTTGGTTTCGAAATTGAGTTCGCGGACCAGCGTATCACCACCACGCAGTCCTTCGAGTGAAAGCTTGATCGCCTCGTAGATTGTATCGAGTGCTGCGCGCGCGTCGTCGGCCTTGCCCTGTTCCAGAAGCGCGTCAGCCACCACCAGGTCGGCCGCGACTTTTTCCTGCAGCTCACGATTCATGCCCTTCTCGCCGTTCTCGCTCGCGATACGATCATGAGCGGTCGCAAGCGCCTGCAAGCTCTCCCGACGTCGCGAGTAGTCGTTTGCCTCCTTGCTGGATACTCCTGCATCGGCATTTGTCGCCTGTACCGCGGCTGTCATCAGCTGTATTGCCTCGCGCAACTCGCTCTGTGCCGACTCGACATCGCCACTGTCATTGAAGCGCCGGGCGTTATCGAAATGTGATGTTGCTTTCGCCTTCAGGTCGAGTGCCTCCGGATTGCCGCTCTCTTCGATCTTTCGCGCAGCCGACGAATCCGTCAGTAATCTCTCGACGTATCCGAGGCGCGATGACATATTCGTCGCCGTCGTGGGATCCGCCTGCACGGAACTCATTGAAAGCATGATCACGATTGCCGATAGCCACGATACTTTCGCGACGCAATGTGAACGGACAGGATTGGATTTTCGGGACATGTTCTGAATCTCAGTTTTCGACCGTCTGTTGCTTCGGCCGGGAGTGGCAGCGACGACATTCCGATACCGGGAATGCAACCTTGCCGTGGCAGACACCGCATTTTTCGCCAAGCAGGATGGACGCCATGCTGATCTGGTTAGCGCCTTTCTGTGGAATGAAAATCGCGGGGTGACAATTCGCACAATCCAGCCATTGTGTATGTTGCTTGTGTGGATACACGACGTCGGGCATCGACCCTTTGACCTCACGCACAATATTCAGATCCAGAACAATCGGCGGCATCGTCTGCTCACCCAGGTTATTGCGTGGCACAATCGCGTTCGCGTCGATCGCCTCGTTCCATTGCACGTAGTTGCCTGACTTCGATTTCGGCAATGTCGCAAACGCCTCGAGTGGTGTCTGCAACAAGTACGTTCCTTCACTCTCGGCATCGTGGATACCATCCATCGGCGGCGGCGCATTGCGCTCGGCGGCCGGTTTCATCAACCGGTTGAACCTGTTCGGATCTGACTGCGCGGCGGCGAGGCTGGCGAGAAACAGCATCGCGATCACTGCGGCGCCACAGGCGAACATCAGTACGGTAAGGCCGCGCGTATTGATCGGGTTCACTCTTCCGCCTCCGCGTCGCCAACTTCCGCGGAATCGTCAGTCGTCGAACGAACCGGCGCGACAAGTTTTTGTACCGTGCTGTGATGCACGTGAGTCGGCGTGCTCGGAATGCCGGAATGACAGAGATCACAATTCTCGATGGACCAGGCGACGTCACCGTCATGGCATGCACCACAATACTCACCATCGATGATCTTCAGCATGTTGATACCGTTGCCACCGGCCTCAAACTTGAACCCCAGATCACCATGGCAGACCTTGCAGCGGAATCGAATGCGGTGGAACCAGTGCGGAAACACGACAGGGCGCATGCCGGCATCGTCAGAGAACTCGTTCATGACGACGTCGCCATATTCGGCATTGGCCGCCTCGTAGTAGCCGAATGCGGAGATTCCGGTGATCATTAACACGGCTATCAGTAGCTTGCTCGGACACTGCATAATTTTTTATTCGCTCATGGTTGTGGTTATCGGCGTCACTCTGGCTAGATATCTCCGTAGTAACGCCTCACCGTAAAAAAAACCTGGCTCATCCAGCGATTGTTGATATCCCTGACGTCGGCAAGTAGCTGTAGTTCAAGACGGCCGATGCGGTAGTCGAGACGATTGCGCCACGATTTGTCGTCCCGGTCCGGGTCGACTCCAATTCCCTGGTCCAGAATATCATTGCTACGAAAATCACTGCTGAGGAGCCGCAGTTCTGACAGAAAATTAAGGCGAGGTACCTTGAAGAGATCTCGCTCCACGTAGCTCAGACTTACACTGTAGGTAAATGCCGTGTCATCGCGTTCTTCTTCGCTCAACATGCTCGTCGAGTTATTGTTGTATTGTAAGGTCACTCCGCCATTCCACGATCGCTTGCGGCTGAGTTGCATGCGCGCCGACCCCTGCAACGTCACCAACTGAAATGTGCCATCCCGGTCACCGAAAGCGCGCCGGTCCGACGCCGACAACCGCAAGTAGTTAGACATGCGCCCGTTCTGGCGGCTCAGAGTCAAAAACGCGCTGTGAACCAGGGTTTGCCCGCTGCGATCGTCGGTATCGACAAGTGCGGCAACCTGCTGGGAGAAGCTGATCTGGAGCAACCGGCCGCCCGTGAAGTTCACGAAACGCGACAGGCTGTGATTGAGATTTCCGGCGATGTCCTGGACGGAATCATCGCCGTTATTCGGTTCCCTGCGATTGCCCGCCTCTGCAGAACCACCCCACGTGTAAACCATCTTACCCAGGTCGAAATTGTCAGAACGATACGTTGCCCGGATGCGCTGAAAAACGCTGCTCTCGTCCGGATTGTCATCAGGCACCAGGCTCGTTACGCCAACATTGCCGGACAGCGTCACGCGCGAAGATAACTGGTAGTTCGCCGCTCCAGTCAAAATGAAGTTCTTCGAGCCACTCTCGAATCCAATCGGTCCCGCGTCGACGCCCTGCGCGAGCGCGCGACCAATCACAAGCAACGGTTTTTTTGTTTGCGGCCGCCAGGTCGACACGCCATTGAACTGCAGGAAACGCCGCCGCGTATTCGTGCTATCGAAGTCGATGCGTTCATCGCTGAAAAACGTGGTGTCCTCGACAAAGAACCTCGGGCTGGTTCTGAAGCGGTGACGCAAATTCAGGACTTTTCTGTTCTCCGATTGCAGCAGCTCTTTTCGCGAGATATCGCGAAATGAGCTCAGCAGCCGGAATTCATTGCGGCCGAGTGACTTGGCAGCGTGTATTTGCCACAAATCTGAAACAATGTTGCGGGGCCTGCGAATGCCATCTTCCAGCAATTCGTCCGTGTCGACCTGTTTGAAATCGATCGACAATCTGCCACCTTTTTGCGGCGAGTACTGTTGCAGGAAACCCCAGGTCCGAGTTACGAGGTCCCGTTCGAACACACCGCCCTCGACCCGGCTGTCGCGGGTCTCGAAGTAGGCGCGGAACGGAAAGCGGCTGCGCGGAAAGGCGTTGGCATGAAAAGCACCAGTCACGAAGCTGCTCTGCTGCTTGACGTCCGAGTTCTTGTCCGCGCCCCGCGTCAGTCCGAGCGTGCCGTCGAGTTGCAGGATGTAGGGTTGCCAGACCCATGTTGACGCATGCGCTCGCCAGCTCGCGAGATTCGTCGTGTAGTCGGGCGCGTCCTCACTGCGATTGATCCTGAACTGGTACTCCAGAAATCCGTCATGTTGAACAGGCCCGAATTGTGCGCTGGCAGATTCGCTGATTAAGAACGCGCTGATCAGGAACGCGCTGATCAGGAGCGCGGAGAAGGCTACACGGGCGAGCGTGACTGCGCGCCCCATTCGCCTGTCAAGACTGCGCGCGCTCTTGGCCATGACGCGACTATTGCGCGTATTCCGGCAGCGAAACGAGGTAGTCAGTGTCGATTCTCACTTCGCTCGCCGACCTTAGTTCGGCGACCAGCGTGTTCCATTGCCGTTCCCCGGTGTCCCGGGCCCAAAGCTCCCCGGCTCGCTCCCGAACTTCCTCGAACACCCGCAGTTTCTCGGGCCTTTGCCCGGCGAGCTTGAAGATCGCAACACCCTCCAGTACCTGCACGGGATCCGAGACCTCACCGACCGCCAACGCGTTGACGGCTTTCTCTGCAGCGGCACTCAGCATGCCCTGATGAAGATAGCCCATGTCGCCGCCTGATTTTGCCGAAGCATCTGCGGAGTGCAGGCTCGCCAGTTCTTCGAATGACTTGCCTTCCTGCAAACGTTCCAGGACCCGCTGTGCTTCGTCGCGCGCCGCCTGCCATACGGGCGCCGTCGCAGAGGCCGGCACGCCGAGCAAGATTATCGAGACGCGATTCTGAGCGGGCTCGGTAAACAGCGACGGATTGTCGTCGTAGAATTGTCGCACCGCCGCAGCGTCCGCCGTCGGCGCGGAACGCACGTCCGCCTCGAGCGACTCGAGGATACTGTCTTCCTCGAACTTTGCCCGAAGCGCCGCGACCATTTGCGGGCCTTCAGCCTGCCAGCGCTCGGTGTCGCCGTAACGATCCTCGTACACTGCGATTTGCGCGTCGATGCTCTCGTGGTCCGGTTCGACCTTGCGATGTTTTGCCTCGCGCAATAGCAGCTCACGGACAATCATCTTGTCGGCAACGTCCTTGCGGAATTCGATGAACTCATCTCCACCGGGTGGACTACCGTGGTAGAAGGTTTGTCGCGCTGCAGAATAGACCGCACGCTCGAATTCGTCCCGGGTGATTTCGATATTGTCGATCGATGCAAACACATCATCAGCATTTGCTGTGCGTGCCGGCTGTGTGGAAGCGGTCATAGCCACAACAGCAATCGGCGCCAGGAGAATTCGAAATGCAAATGGTTTTCTCTTCATGATATCCCCGTTACGCAAAACGGCCCGGACAACCGCCTGTTGCCCGGGCCGATTTTTTCTTCGGCTTACAGAACGGCGAAGTGCCTGCGCGATTACCTGCTAGACGTGACTACTTAACGTGGCAAGACGTGCAGACCTGGCTCGCAGTGTTCGGCACACGCAGAAACGCGACCATGGTCGGCGTCTGCGTCGAGCTGTTATGCGGATCATGGCAACTGCCGCATTCTACGAACGGCTGCTGTGCTCCGAGATCGGCACGCGTATAAAGCAGCATGTCGGTCTTTTCCCTGGTTCCTGCAGTACCGGCCGGGCTGTCGACCCACCAGATCGGCTGCAAGTTAATCGTTGCTTTCTCGGGCGAGATGAAGTCCGGATCGCCCAGCGTGCCACCGAAGGTGCCGTCCGGATCGGCTGCGGTCGCCCCGCCACCACCGTACTGCATACTGATCGGGTGGTCGTTCGAAAGGTCTGTCTCGAGGTTGGGAACTGGCGTGCCCGTCATGACCCCGATTGCAACAGGATCGATCTCGGATCCGGCGGGGTTGTAACCCCCCGAACCCGGGCTGTTTAGTACGACGTCCATCGCCTGCGTGCCGTCGTGGCAGCTCAGGCAGGCCAGCGAGACCGAGCCAACGGGCGCTTCGGCCGAATCGAAGGTCGGTGTTGCGAGCGTGGAATAACGCGTGTACGAACCCGGGACACCGAGCACTTTGTTCCACAAAGGTACAGGAGCATTGACGTCGCCACCGTGCGGCGTATGACAGAACACACAGACTTCGTCCGTGTTCGACGTACTGCCCTGGGCATTACCGCCCACAGTCAGGTCGTGCTGACTACCGACTACGCCCTGTGCCTGTACCGAAAATCCGGCGAGTAGAAGGCCCGCCGCCGCAAAAATTTGTCCCCACCTGAGCTTGTTAATCATTTTGATGTACCTTTCCCGAAGAATTAAAAAAACTCCCTGCCCGCATGTTATTGGCCTTGGGTTGCAGCACCCAGTGACATAGTCACATTGGGTGGAAAGTACGTACTCGACCCTTCGGTTTGTACGTACCCTGCCGGCGCGGAAAGGTTCAAGAAGCACACAAATCTCAGCCGATGACCCGATGCAGGGCCATCCTGTCCTGCAAGACAATCTTGCCGCGGTGCAATTCCACGGCGCCGACGCTGTCCAGTTCCTGCAAGCGCCGGCTGACGACCTCGCGGGCCGTGCCCAGTTCGAGCGCGATATTCTGCTGTGTCACCTCCACAGCCGGAGGACTGTCTTCCGATTCATCGAATTTCCGGAGCAGGTATTCCGCGAGCCGATGATCCACGCGTTTTGTCGTGATTTCGCGAATCAGTGCGATGATTTCGCCAAAGCGCATGACCGTCGCGGAGAACACATAGTCCTGGACCGCCGGGTTGCGTTTGCTGATCTCACGAAAATCCGTGGCCGATATGGTCAGTGCCGAAACATCATCATTCGCAGCCGCATTGGCAAACGCACCGATACCCATCATGGCCGCACTGAGATTGACGGGACAGCTCTCGCCACGATGAACGTAGTAGAGCGTCACCTCCCTGCCCGATTCGCCGGTGATATAGACGCGCACCCTGCCACGTCCGACAAGCACCACATCGCGACAGGAGTACCCGGCCTCCAGCAGCGGCTGGCCGTCCGGCGCTTCAACAGGATTGCCGGCCTGAATCAGCTCCCGTCGTTGCTCCGGCGTGCTATTGGCGTAAAAACCATAATTTTTGAGCACGTCATGGGCGAATTTATGCTCGTCCGCCAGGGTCTCGACAAATCGATCGTCAACGACTGCATCCATCTCGATTCTCCTCTCAGGGGGTCCCGGCACGCACGCCGAGGAAACCCTGCCCGGGACCGATTCCCGCAGGGCGGAACACGTCCACCTTGCGAAAGAACTGGTCAACCATATAAACCCGGCCGTCCTCGTCGATAGCTATTCCGGCGGGCAACATGTACTGGGCCGGCGCCGGCGTTTCGGATCGCGAGCCGACGAACAGCAGTAACTGCCCGGCCGGGTCGAATATCTGGAAATTACCGAAGGCGGTGTCCGTCACGTAAACGTTACCGTCGGGATCGATGTCCACACCTTTTGGCCGCGAGAATTGTCCGGGATATACGCCGATCGACCCGAATGTATTGACGAAAGTGCCGTCGGCCTCGAACACCTGTACCCGGAAATTCGCGCCATCGACGACATAGAGCCGATTGTCCGGTCCTATCGCAATGTCGCGTGGCAGATTGAACTGTCCCCGCCCGGAGCCGCGCTCGCCGATGTCGAATACGTGTTGACCGGACGCGATATCGAAGACCCGAACCCGGTGCAGTTCGTTGTTGACTCCCCCGGTATCGACGACATAGGCATACTGCGCAACGGCATCGACATCCACATGTGATGGCCGCTCGAACATGTCCATGCCACCGAAAGCGCTCAAGAATTTGCCGTCCTGGTCGTAGATGACCACGCGCCGGAGGGTGCCGTCGACGACGTACAAATTGCAGTCGGCGTCCACGGCCATGCCGAGAGGCTTCCTCAGTGCACCGGGTTCTTCGAGACCGATTTCGCTGAATTCGGCGTTTGGCACGTCGAACATCAAGATCGAGCGGCGCACCGTGTCACTCACGTAGACCCGGCCCTGGCAGGCTTCGACGTCGAATGGCTTGGAAAAACCGGTCGAATCATCGGTCTCGCCCGTCAATATCCTGCGCCACTTGCTCTCGCGATCCTCCACAATGACATCTGCACTGCTCTGGATCGTGCGCTCGAAATGAAAACGTGCGGTCTCCGGCGGTGGTGGAAAAACGAGGTTCGCCGCCGACTGCGGCTCTGCCTCCGGTGGCATCGAGCCACCAGGAGTCGCACAGGAGGCGACAGTAAGAGCGCAGGCGATCATCGTTGCAAGGTATCCGGCCCTGGGGCCCATATGAGTAACTACTCGTAGTGTCTTTCGAAGCATGGCAATAAACTGGTTCCGTGATTTTATGTTGCATCCGCCAGTGCCGCCCTGTCCGAAGGTACGACTGCAGCCAGATCTTTCCGGTGAAATTCGCCGGCAGAGTATATTGGAGACCAAACTTCATCAACCCGCCGGCAATTACCTGGTTGCAGCCAGAATGGCGATCCAGTAAAAGCTACGTCCATGCAAAAACCTATCCCACTGGTATGTACCCTGTTGCTACCCATTTTGTTCAATGGACCAGCAATTGCGGACGAGCGCATCGACGCCGCCCGAATTTATGCGGAGTCCTGTTCGGTGTGTCACGGCGACGACGGCCGTGGTGCGGTGTGGGGCCAGGCCTCGCTGGCGACGCCGCCGCGCAACTTTCGCACGGCCGAGTCGCAACGCGAACTGACCCGCGAGCGCATGATTGCATCTGCAACCGCCGGACGTCCGGGAACGCCGATGCCCGGATTCGGGACGCAATTGAGCGTGGCGGAAATTGCCGGCGTGGTCGATTTCATCCGGACTAATTTCATGACACCGTCGCAGCCCGTAGCAGCAGATCCGCATGGTGCCGGCACCAGGGGGAATCCCGGATACGGGCCAGTTGGGCCTGCGTCCGCCACACCCGGCTTACCTGGCAACTTTGACGGGGATGCTGTCAACGGTGCGGAGCTTTACACGGCTAACTGCGCGGCCTGTCACGGTCTCGGTGGTGCCGGAGACGGGCCGCGCGCCTATTTCATATTCCCGAAGCCGCGCAACTTCCACGATCCGGCTACCCGGCAGTACCTGACCCGCCGAAACCTATACAACGGCATCAAGTTCGGCGTTGTGGGCAAAGAAATGCCTGCGTGGGGAAAAGTGTGGTCAGACGAGGAAATTGCTGATGTCGCGGAATACGTCTACGGGCAGTTCGTCGCCCCTGGGGACCAAGCTACTCACTGAAGGCCATTTACTGAAGACGAGTTATCCGGGCAACACCGCCGAAACTACCGATCCATTTGCTGCCATCGTCGCCGGTCGCCATCGAAAAAATCTGGTTGGCAAACAGCCCGTCCTCGGTCGTAAAGCGTGTGAAATTGCCATTCTCGAGCAGCGCGAGGCCGTTGCTGGTCCCTACCCACAATGCGCCTTCGGGATCGACATGCAAACTGAACACATGATTGCCGGGCAAGCCGTCGGCAACCGTATAGGTACGCCAGTTCTCACCATCGAAGCTCGACAGACCACCGCCCCATGTTCCGCACCAGACGACGCCGTCATGGTCGACCGCGAGCGCGACGATGTAATTGGGGTTGTAGGCGACATCGACAGCTTCCAGCCCCATCTCGACCTTTTGCCGCGCATGGTGCTGCGAGTACTCGCTGGGGTCCATGTCGAACTCGATCTGCTCGCGCACTATCTCGTAGGGCGCGCCGAGGCCGTCAGCGTGCAGCCAATTTTTCCACTCGTCGTCTTTGAAGCGGGCCAGCCCACCTTCGGTCGCAAACCAGACTTCGCCATTCTTGCCTGCTCTGAGCGCATAGACCCAGTCATTCGGTAGTGCGCCCTCCGTGTTGGCGACCGTATACAGGTCCCAGCTAGCACGGTTGTCCAGTTCACCGCCACGGACACGATTCGCACCCGACCAGGTCGCGATCCAGATCTCGCCGTTTTCCAGCTCCAGGGCATCGTAAATGAAGCCGTCTCCCAGACCCTCGGGAATGTTGTAGGTTTTCCAGCCGTCTTCGGTGTCGTTCAAGATCGAGAGCCCGCCGCCGTATGTACCTACGGCGAGGTGTCCCTGCATCTTGCTCAGGTGAAACACGCCATTCGCCAGCAGCCCCGTGCGTGTGTCCAACAATCTATAGTCGTCATTCACCGTATCGTAGCGAATGACGCCGGCCGACGTGCCGACCCACACGATATCGCCGTCCGGCAATATCGCCTTGACGTTGCGTTGCCCAACTCTGAAATGCGTGAAATGCGCTTCGGGGTCGATCGCAGTAACGTCGCCGCTTTCGGCAGGCAGATTTTGGCCCGTGCCGACGGCAGGATGGCCCTCTGGCAGTCCACCGCTCGCTCCACGTGCGGGATCGACCGCCGGCTCTTCGCCTTGGTCCGATGTCGATTGCAGGAGCAATATCGTGCCAATGATTGCTGCGATCGCAACAGCTACAACGATCCCCAGGTTCTTATTCGTCGAACTCATGCAAACTCACTCGTTTGTTGCGGCCGGCGTCAATCGTGCGACGCCGTCTCTCGTTCCAACCCAGACATCGTCGCCTTCGGTTGCGGCGATCGCGTAGACGTTATTGCCCGGCAGTCCTGATTCCACGTTGTAACTGCTGAAATTCTCGCCATCGTAGCGACTGACGCCTCGATTCGTGCCGAACCAGTAGGCACCCGATACGTCCTGGGCAATGCTGTAGACGATGTTGCCGGCGAGACCGTCTTGAACGGACAGATTGTGCCAGGCACCATTTTCGTACCGCGACACGCCACCGCCCCAGGTACCCACCCAGATCACGTCGTCGGAATCGGCAAGCGTCGAGAATACGTAGTTCGGGTTGTATGACTCCTGGCCGCCGACCAGCACACTCAGGTCATGGCGCGAACGGGTGCCGAGCCCCGTATTCTGGCTGATCGGCAGGGCCGCCTCGTTTGGCGCGCCGACGCCGTCATCGTGATTCCACTCTGACCAGGTGTCGCCGTCAAGCATCGATACGCCTCCCTCGGTACCGAACCACACACGGTTCTTCGAATCGACATCAAGTCCGTAAACCCATTCGTTGATCAGCTCGTCCTTGTACTTCGAGAACTCCATCGTGTTCAGGTCGACGCGGTTCGCGCCGTCCCAGGTACCGATCCAGTAGATGCCGTCCTGTTGTTCGGCAAACGCATAGATCCAGTAGTCCGCAAGACCGTGCATCGGAAAGAACACGTCCCACTCGCCGTCCTTGTAGCGGGAAGCGCCGCCTGCGTTTGTGCCGAACCACTTGTAACCCTGGCTGTCGATGCCGATGGCAAAAACGTATTCATTGGCAAGGCCATCCTGGCGCGTAAATGTATTGCGAAGTTCTTGTGCCGTGAGGTCGATCTCCATGACACCCATCGACGTACCGACCCAGAGCGTGTTTGCCGCTTGCTCGAACGCGAGAGCCCGGACATAAATGCCAGCACCTACCTCGAAGCGATCGGCAACCTCGTAGACGATCTCTTCTTTTGCCCCGTGCTGCTCACCGCCGCATGCGGCCAGGATCAAAGTCGTCAGCCAAATGAATGGCCGCAACAATTCACTCATCGTTGTAGCGTCCGTACGTAGGCAACCACGTCACGCAACTCATCGTCGGTGAGCATGCCGCGATAGGCGGGCTTCATGCCGCCACCGTCACGAAGCTGGCGCACCAAATCGCTGTCCGGCGCGAACAAAGATTCACCGCGACTGAAATCCGGGGTGCCCGGCTCGATGCTTCTACCATCGATACCATGACAGGTCTGGCAGTGAAGTTCATAGACCTCCCTGCCCTTGAAGATATCCGCCGCCTGCGCCGGCACGCCGATGGTCAACAGTAGTAGCGCGCACGCCGCCGGTAGTGCTCTTGCATCAATACGCATGATATTTTCCGTCAGTCATCTTCGGCGTTCAGCGCCGACTCTTTGGCTTTCCAGTAGGCCAGTTCCGTCGTGTCCTGTGTGACACCCAGGCCACCGTTCGCATAGGCTGCGATCAACACCCGAATTGAACCGGCGTGGCCGGCTTCACCGGCCTTTTTGAACAGGATCAGGGCCTGTTCGTGGTCTTTCTCGACGCCCTCGCCCTTCGCATACATTTCGGCAAGTCCGGCGATGCCGTCGACATTATCCTGCTCTGCCGCAGCCCGGTACCACTTTACCGACTCTTCGTTCTTCTCCGACTGATCGAATAGATAACCTAGCCAGACCTGTGCCTCTGCCGAACCGCCCTCCGCTGCTTTGCGAAACGACGTCAACGCACCGGGAAGATCGCCTTGATTATAGGCATCGAGCCCAAGCTCGAATTCTTCGGCTGCATCCTGCGCCAATACCGGCGGCACAATGCTCAATGCCGCCGCAATCAACGTCAGGCACGACATTCTTCGAATCAGTTTTATTTTCATACCGTTACTTCCGTCGTAGATCCTCAATCAGCGGTCGAATTATCGTCTCGACCGTTTTCTTATCCAATGGCCCGAGGTGCCGGTAGTGAATCACACCTGCGGCATCGATTACGAGACTGACGGGTAATGCATCCACGCCAAGCGCCTCGCCAATGCGTCCATTCGCATCGTAAACGCTGCTGACATACGGATCGCCGAAGTAGGCCAGCCAGCGCAAAGCATCGTCGCGATTATCGAGATGATTGACACCGAATACCCGCAGGTCGGCGCTCAATTGGTCCAGTAGCGGATGATCTTCGCGGCAAGCAACGCACCACGATGCCCAAAAATTGATCACCGCCGGTTCACTCGCGAAGGTCGCCGTATTCACCGTCGCTTCGGCTGTCGCAAGTGCGGGCAACACCATGACAGGCCATTGATTGGTGTTGCCGTTGAACGAAACGAGTACGTTGCCGGCAATCGCGATCAGTGCGAGAGTTGCTGCCACTGGTTTCAGTATTTCAGTCATCGCCATCAAACATACCAATAGTATCTGTGGGAGCGCGCCCCAGCGCGCGATTGAGGCATAATCGCGCGCTGGGGCGCGCTCCCACGGCAAACTCAATAGACGATGCGAAACGCGACACCGACATTCATCCTCGCGATTGGCACAGTCATCACATTCTGGGCCGGCGAATCCGTGGCGCAGGATACACCGTCCGATAGCATTGCACCCGGCCAGGCAATCTACCGCTACTACTGCTACCAGTGCCACGGTTATGCAGGCGACGCCCACACAATGGCAAGCAAGACCCTGTCACCACCGCCTCGTGATTTTAGCAGCGTGACGCCCGAACAACTGCCGCTCGAAAGTATGGTCAACACCATACTCCTGGGCAGGAAAGGCACCGGCATGGTCAGTTTCGCGACAGTGCTCAGCGAGCAACAGGCGCTGGATGTGGCACGCTACGTACAACAGGCATTCATGTCCGCCAATTCTGAGCGAGCCCGATATCACTCCGAGGAAAACGGCTGGACTGAGCATGAGCGCTACGAGGCAGCGTTTCCATTCATCGAAGGCACTGTTGGGGTCGATACCCCGTGGGAGTCGCTAACGGCAGAACAGCAGCGGGGCCGGCGCTTGTACGAATCGGCATGTGTCAGCTGCCACAATCAGCCCAATAGTGGTGGCAATGACGGGCCGGCCTGGGAATTGCGCGCCGTGTCATATCCGCGACGGCATTTCAGCCATCGCGACGCCAATGCGGACCTGGTCTCCGGCGCATCCCCTTACGCCGTGCACGACATCGCTCCGGATGCGAGCGGTCTCTCGGAGCTCGCCCAGGCAGGGCGGCCGCTGTACCAGGAAAACTGCGCGTTCTGCCACGCCGCGGACGGTACCGGCCGGAACTGGATCGGCAGCTTCCTGGAACCCCGCCCCAGGGACTTCACGGACCCGGAATTTCGGCTGATTCACGACACCGCAGCGATCGAGCAGCGCATCCTGATCGGCATCCCGGGCACCTCAATGCCCGCCTGGCGGGATGTGCTGACCGCGACGGATACGGAGGCGATCATCGCCTACCTGCAGGAAGCCTTCAGCGCGCAGAACGCCATCAAGGGCAAGTGATTGTCTTGATCGACGCCGCCTGGGGTGTGGGCGGGTCCTTCGGTACAGAGTGTGACGGAATCGTCAGGTCGTCGAAACCGAAAATACGTATGCTGCGTGTGATTCAGGGAGACGCCAGCAGACGATCGCGACGGTACGCGGCAAAGCTCCTCTTTTGACTCCGGAACTGCGGAAGACGTGAGGTCGTTCATACGACCTCACGTCTTCCGGTACTACCCTGCGGCTATTGACTTGCTGGAACCGGATCTCCGGAAAACCAGGATCGTCGTCTTGCCTCGTCCTATCTTGCTTCTTCCTAGGACTCCAGCTCCGCGGCTTCCAGTTCCGCACAGCTCATTCCCATTTTCTTCGCGAGCTTCTTGGCGGGCGGCACGAGTGCGGCACGGCCTTCGCTGTCTATCCTGCCGGCCTTATGCAGCTTCTTGACTTTGTTGACGAAAGCACACATCCGCCGATTGGCCCCTTCGGTGTTGCCATTGTCAAACTTCTTGTGGGCTGCATCGATAAGGCCTCTCAAGGTGTCGTGCCGCCACTCGGCTTTGCTGGCCGTGGCATTACAATCGGCACTCTCGATCGGAAACATGGACTTCGGCTTGCAGTCCGGCTCTTCCCGGTCATTCGTGTATGGAACGTCCGACGCGCCATACCAGCCGCTGAATACCTCATCGCAACCATTGGCGACGATGCCGTCACCGTCATAGTGTACGCACAACCCTGCGTTCACGAGGCCGGCCAGTGTCACGATGTCATCCTTCACACCTGCGTTCGCGTTCATCGGCACGGCCAGCGCAATGCACAAGCCCAGACTTGCTATCGTTAATGTTTTCATTTTTCGGTCCTCCGCATTTTTTTGCTACCCACGATATGTAGTCCTTCCACGCCGCGTCGTGGCTCCACGGCCTCACTGACCAATTGCCAGTCACAGCAATTTAGAGGACTGCAACCCAAGGTGCGCTGACATTTCGGGTCAAAATCACTGTCCGAAAGGACAGTAAACGTGCACATTGAACGATTATGTAAACCGGGTGCAGATTCTCACGCGGTAGCGGACGGACGCCGAGCCTGGTGTTTTCTCGCCGCCATGCAGCCCGGTTCCGGGCGCTAAAGTTCTATTGCGAATTTCATATAACTCAACAAGTTGTACCGTAATTCTCGACGGGAAAATATTTCCGTATTATGTCCAGTTTCCGCAGCGACAGAGGATATCTTCGCGTTAGTATCACGGCGTAGTCACGGTATGCCGGCGACGGCACGTGCCATTAAGTCCGTGGAACTGCGGAGGACCAGAGTGGCGCTGTCGCCGGCTCCTTTTCTTCCCCGCATTGAATTGAGGGGCGCTCAGTCGCCCAGATGACGGTCGTCGAGTTCCCGGTAGGCGGCCTCGAATTCGACTTGCAGCTGCGCCACCTCCTGCAACAGCTGGCCTTCGGCCACTTTGTCCTGCGCGTGCTCGAGCCTGGCGCACAGCGCGGCCATGCGCCCGGCCCCGATCTGGCGGCACAGGCCGAGCAATCGATGCGCCTGGCGGCGCACCTCAAGGCTGTCGTGCTCACGTGCTGCAGCCTCGAGATCACGGATCCACGCCGGCATCTGCTGCAGAAACTGATCGGCGAGCTCGCTGAACAGGTCACCCTCGCCCGAGCCCCGGATCATCCGTAGCTCATCGATGATCCCGGCATCGAAGACGCGGTTTGGCATTTCGCGGAATGACCCCTTATCCGGCTGCACGGATGCCCCCCTCCCGTCCCGCGCAGCACTCAGTACCCGCTGCAATGATGCTTGAAGGTCCTCGATGAACACGGGCTTGCTGAGGTAGTCGTCCACTCCTGCATCGAACGCCTTTTGCCGGTCGGCACGCATTGCATTGGCGGTCAATGCAATGATCGGCGTGTGGCCTGTTGCACTTTCTCGGGCTCGAATGATACGGGTCGCTTCGTTACCGTCCATACTGGGCATTTGCGAATCGATCACAATCACCGCGTAGTCGTCTATGGCACTCGCCGCGATCGCCTGCTCGCCGCTGGTCGCGAGGTCGACGGTGTAGCCGAGCTGCTCCAGCATGCGTTGCGCCACGAGCAGATTCACTTCGTTGTCGTCCACGACGAGGACCCTCTGGTCCGGATCGACAACGGCTGGCTCCTCATCGCTTTCCACGACGCGGCGCTGGCCACTACCCTTGACCGACGAGGAGATCAACGCCCGCCCGTCGCCCCGGTTCACGACGATCGTGAACCAGAAACGGCTGCCCTTGCCGGGCTCGCTGTCGACGTCGATCGTACCGCCCATCAGGGTCGCGAGTTCCTTGGAAATCGCGAGGCCCAGCCCGGTGCCGGCGTAGTTGCGGGAATCGGAATCCTCAACCTGGGAGAACTGTTTGAATAGTTTCAGCCGATCCTGCGCGTCGATGCCGATGCCGCAGTCCTTGACCGTAATCTTCAATCCTGTCTGGTCGGTTGCGATTCGGGAAACGTCGTTGCGTTCACAAAAGATGCTGATGTCCCCATCGGCCGAGAACTTGATCGCGTTACTGGTCAGGTTGGCAATAATCTGCCCAAGACGCACCGGGTCGCCGCGAACCACGTCGGGAACGTCGTCCGCGACGACGTAGCTCAGTGTCAGGTTCTTGCGCTGTGCCTCGGCAGAGAACAGCTGCGTGACATCGACCAGCGTTGCGCGTACCGAGAAATCGACCGATTCGAGAACGATCTTGCCGGCCTCGATCTTGGAGAAATCGAGCACGGAATTGATGATCTTCAAAAGCGACATGCCGGACGAATGCATGACGTCGGCATACTCTTTTTGTTCATCCGTGAGTCTTGTTCCGAGCAACAGGCTCGCCATGCCAATGACGCCGTTCATCGGCGTTCGAATCTCGTGGCTCATGTTCGCGAGGAACTGGCTTTTCGCCTGGCTCGCCGCATTCGCCTGATCCCGCGCGATCGCGAGTTCCTCGCTCCGATGCACGGCCTCGGCTTCCCGGGCGGCCAACTCGCGGGTGCGCTCCCTGACCATTTGTTCGAGCATCTGCGCACGACTCGCCAGTTCCCGCCGGTTTCTGACAACGAGCAGAACGATCAGACTGAATGAGCCGAGCAATATCCCGATAATAGTACCGTTGAGCAGCAGCACCTGCCGTTGATCCGCAGCGATACTGGCATCGATCTGCCCGGATATCGCACCCGACAAGCCCAGGATCTCTCCGAATACCGCGTCGAATTGCTGGTCCTGTTCACCACCGATGACACCGGTAGTATCGCGCGCGTCCCAGCGCGCCGTCACTCGCTCGTCGAATTCGTCGATCTTGGCGCGCAACGCGGCCAGGTTGTCGTACGCCTCCGGCAACGCGTCAATTTCACCGACAGACGTCTGACCGCCATTAATCGCCGCAATGACCAGGTTCCGGGCGACCTTGACGCGGCCACGCACATCGTCATCGATGTCGATGTAGCGGTCGCCACCCAGCGCTTCCTCGAACCACAGGTGCGCCGTGGCAACTTCCTGCTGCACTGATTGCATCAGGCGCATCAATGCAGTGTTCTGGTTGAAATCCCGGGTCGTGAGCCATTGCGAGTAGGTAACGAGCGCTATTGCAAACACGCCGACGGCGGCAATGCCACTGATCAGCGACCTCAGTGAAATCGAACGCGTGTTCAGTTCCATCCGTCTCTTTATTGTTATTCGAATCATGCCGGTATTGCGCCGGTGCCCCGGTCACCGTCGCCTGAACATCCGCACCCTGAGTGGGGACGCAAGGCCTATTCCTACTACAGAAATCAAGGCATTACAAACGTTAGCTCCTTGGCTTGTAAAGATTCCCGACAACACCTCAACAGTGCGTATCGGGTGTCACTGTCTGCGGCGTATCCTGCCTACATCGGGGCCGGCCTGCCCACCGAACAGGGTCTACAGGGACCACGGACCCGAGCATCGTCGAGTAACTCGATGATGCCTTCTGGTAAATACACTGCCGCGGGAATTTCGTTGGAATTTTCTTGCCATGGACAGGCACGGCAGATGGCGCTGGCGGAAACCTGGCTTCTTTCCGCGGAGAGTGTGTGAACTCAAACTCCGGAACTGCGGAGGACCAGAGTGGATTTGTAGCCCACCGGTACTCCCCGCAGCTATCCGCCTGTTATCCGCCAGCGCCAAACCTGGCGCACCCCCGTACACTCTACAGTCAAGCTGCGCGACCGTAGCGCGCCGGGTGTTCTTTGCGCGAGAAACCTGGCTGCAGCTCTGGCTGCGATTCCAGGGCCAGCGTGGATGACAGAAGCGAGTCAGCTACGAATAGCAGCGCCGACAAGGTTTCGATCATGTTGGTCCTTGCTAGTGTTGTCCTCCGCAAATCAGCTTGTTGATAGAAGAAGTCCGTAGCGGACTCCTCCCTTACCACCTTCGAAAATACGCTCGCTCGCCGCCCGAGGGACGAACCTGACGGGCAGATCGGCCCTGACCTTATGGCCAGTATCATGCCGTTATGTAAAATTCCCGCTCGTCGGCGTGCAATATTGACAGCTCCGGGCTCTCTGAACTCGTGTGAGCTCTTGCCGCCGGACGTTTTGTCGCACAGAATCGATACCGGCGGACACATAACAACAACACGTCTGCTCGGAGACCAGGGAAGCTCTTATGCCGAATACCTCGAAAGCGTCGATTCGCACATTGATCGTTGACGACCATCCCGTGGTCCGTTACGGGGTCAGACACATCCTGGACGCCGAGACCGACATCGATGTCGTCGGGGACGTCGAGGGAATCGACGACATCGAGAATGTTCTCGCCCGCCTCGAGCCCGACGTCGTGCTGCTCGACCTCGAACTCGCCGACACTTCGGGCGTCGATGCGCTCCGTCAGCTGCGCGAAGTCGCGCCACAACTGAAGATCATCGTCTACACGTCTCACGACGAAGAGGACTACATCATCCAGGCGGCGGAACTCGGCGTCGACGGTTACCTGCTCAAGGGCAGCCCGAAAAAAGAGATCGTCGGTGCTGTGCGCAGCGTCAACGAGGGCGGCTCGGCAATCGAGTCCGCGGTTGCCGCCAAGTTGATGCACCACATGAATAAGCGCTCAAGCCGCTCGAAACTGCCGACCATCACATTCAGCAAGCGCGAGACGCAGGTGCTGGAACTGCTCGCCGGCGGCAAAACAAATCGCGATATCGGCTCGACGCTGTTCATTTCCGAGTCGACAGTCAAGTTTCACGTGCATGCGATCCTGAGCAAGCTGGACGCCACGAATCGCACGGAAGCCGTGTCGATAGCCGTCAAACAGGGCGTTATCTCGATCCCGACAGGAGACTAGACCGGCCGGCCTTTCTCCACTTCGAACAGCGGTCGAACGCGTTCGAACTCCGCCGCCAGGCGGTGCAGTGCGTCGGGAAGATCGTCGAGACGCTTGTCCCGGCTGGCCTGCCCCAGCGCGTCGCAGCAGGCACCCATGTCCGCAACGCCCAGTTCGAGACAGGCGCCTTTCAGGGCGTGGCATTCGCGGCGCACCGTTTCCAGGTCGCTCTGTTCGAGGGCAGTGTGAAGAACCTCGAGCCGCGAGGTCGTGTCATCAAGGAACAGGTCGATGAACTGACCGAGAAACTCGGCGCCGACGTCGCCGGCACATTCCTGCAGTCGACCGGCAATCTCGCCGTCCGTAGTCTCGCCCGAAACCGCTGCGCCTGGTACCTGCACACGCCTCGAGAAAGACATATTGGACCAGCGCCGCAACCCCGATTTCAGTGTATCCAGCCGTATCGGTTTGGCCAGGAAGTCGTCCATGCCGGATGCCAGGCATTGCTCATGGTGGTCCGCTGACACATCGGCTGTCACGGCGACGACGACGGGCTGACCGAATTCACCGTCGCGGCCATCCCTGATAATCCTCGTCACCTGGTCACCGTCCAGGCCGGGCATCTGGCAGTCCATCAAAATGAGATCGTAGGTGTCTTTCTGCATGGCCGCCAGTACCGACGGACCGTCCTCGACGGTATCCACTTTCAGGTCCAGCGACTTCAGCATGCTGCACAGGACGTTGCGGTTGAGGGGGTTGTCCTCGGCGATCAGAATGCGCAGTGAACGGGCCAGACTGGCAGCAGTCCGCGCCGGGTCAGCGACATCAACATCGACATCGAGCAGGCGGAACAGATTGTGATGCAACTCGCTCGGCAAGATAGGCTTGTTAACGCAGCGGGCGTTGCCAATCGACGAGACTTCGCCGACCTTCAGGGGTCGGGCAATCGATGCCAGCAGGATAATCGGTACCCTGGATTCTTTGCGAAGCTCACGCGCGAGGGTCAGCCTGTCCGTCTTCCTTACTTCGGCGTCGATGATGACGCAATCGTAAGTGTAACCGGCCTCCTCGGCGGCCAGCAATCGACGTGCGACCCGGTCCGGACATGATTCGACGTCGCAAGCAACGTCCCACAACTCCAGACTACCGACGATCGCCGCAGTCACACTGGGATTGTCGTTCACGATCAATACGTGGCGGTTGCTGAGTTCGCCGTAGATCAGCGAATCGCGGCCCGTCACGGCGGCCGGCTGGACGGGCACCGAAAACGTGGCAGTCGTGCCCTTGCCAAGCTCGCTCTCGAGACGGATATCGCCGCCCATCAAATCGATGAGTTGCTTGCTGATCGCGAGGCCGAAGCCGCTGCCCTGCTCCTGGTTCCTGGCTTTGTCATTAGCGGCGGCGAACGCAGTGAACGCTCCAGCCGCGGCATCCTCGGACATGCCGATGCCGCTATCCGTAACGGACACCGACAAGCTCGTCCCACGCTCCTTGCCCGTATCGACGCCGACGCTGACGATAACATCGCCCTCGTTCGTGAACTTGATACCGTTGCTGACGAGATTGATCATGATCTGGCGCAGCCGGTCGAAGTCGCCAACCACCTGCAGCTCGAGATTGTTTTCCACCGTGCCTGCAAGGTCGAGCCCCTTGGAATAGGCCTGGTACCCCATTATTTCCAGCACGCGCTCGAGGAGATCGGCGACGTGGAACGTCTCATTCTTGAGTTTCAGTTTGCCGGATTCCAGAGTCGCGAAATCGATCATGTTGTCGACGAGACTCAGCAACATGTTGCTGCTGCTCTCCATGACCTGGACATACGACCTCTGTTTGCGCGTCAGTGCGGTCAGCCGTAGCAGGTCCGCCATGCCGAGCACGGCGTTCATCGGCGTGCGGACTTCGTGACTTACTGTAGCAACGAATTCCGTTCTCGCCCGGTACGCCGTATCGGCGTCTTCCTTCGCGCGCTGCAGTCGCAGCGCGAGTCTTTCCTGTTCGTTGAGACTGTGCAATACCTCGACAGCACCCATCAGCTGACCCGCATCATCGTATAGCGGCGTCGCACGAAGTTCGACCAGCTGATCGTCGCCGTTGCCGCCGGTACGTTTCTGGATTGTCTTGCAGGAATCACCGGTAGACAACACGCAAGGCCGGCCGGCTACGTCACAGGGCCCGTCATAACCGTGCATCGCCCGGTAGCAGGGTACGGGATCACTTTCGTCAAAGTTGTATGCGTCGCGCGCAGCCTTGTTGATCATCGCGACGCTGAAGTCAGTGTTGATGATCATCGTGGGATCCGGCACACCGTCCAGGATCGAGCGGTTAAAGGCCTCGGCCTCGCTGAGCTGTTTGCGAAGCCCGCCAAGCTCCGCTTGCCTGCGGCTCGCGGTACTGCCGGCGATACGAAAACGCAACAGGTAAAGCATGATCATCGTAACAAGCAACGTGACGGCAACCGCTCGCTCCGTAGTACCAATCGGTGCGGGTGTTAAGAACAACAGAAGCAGGCCGGCTGCACACACGGCAGATATGACAGAGATCATTCGGCTCTTAATCAATCTTGTTTCTTCCGCCCGGCTACGGGCTACCGCCCGACATCTTGACGCTCTCTTCGTACTCGTTCGCTTTCGCCATTCGAGCACGTAGCTCTTCCGTAACTTCCCGCATTTCGTTCGGGTCTTCGATCACCCTCGGACTGACTGTCACGATCAGTTCCGTGCGGAACACGTCCTCAGCCGTCGTGCTGAACAGCTTGCCCAGCAACGGTATGTTCATGAGAACGGGAACACCGGACCTGCCTTCGGTCGTCGTTTCGAGAATCAGCCCGCCAAGCACGACGGTTTGTCCGCTCTGCACGATCACGCTGCTGTTGATCGTACGTTGTGCGATCGAAACATTGCCACCACCACCGAGTGCCGGCTCCGTTCCCGGCAAACTCACTTCCTGGCTGATCTCGAGCGTTATCTGGCCACCCGAGTTGATGCGCGGCGTAACCGTCAGCAGCGTACCCGTATCGCGGAACTGCACTTCGGTAACAATCGGTGCATCGGGATTCGTGGTGCTCTGTGAACTCCGCGTTGTCACCGGTATCTGATCACCGACGCGAATATTCGCTGTCTGGTTGTCCAGCACCATGACCTGCGGCGTGGAAAGAAACTTCACTGACGACTCCGTCGCCAGAACATCGAAGAAAGCCTTGAGGTCGCTCGACTGATCAAAGAACGCGAACGCCAGACCCTCGCCGCTTGCCGAACTCGGGACAGGTGCGTTGTATCCGAGTTCCCAGTCGGAATTTTCGAGAAACCAGCGAACGCCGTATGACAGCGTGTTGGATAGCGTGACTTCGGCGATCGTCGCTTCGATCAGGACCTGCCGCGGTGCAATATCGAGCCTGCGGATCGCGGCCTCGATCGCGCGGTAATCCTGTTGCGTGGCCATGACGAGAATCGCATTATTGTCCTGATCCGCAATGATCGTTATCGCGCCCTGGCTCTCGGCGCTGATGCCGCTGCCGCCCGCGCCTGGCTCGCCGCCCGGCTCCGCTATGATAGTCGACGGCTGCACCACGACACCGGCACTGGCATTACCGGGAGACGGCGGCGGGCGCGACACGGTTTCCGCTCGACGGAAGACGCTGCTTGGAGCATCCGGGACCGCCAGCGCATTGCTATCGCCCATCTCGAATTCTTCCTGGCCGAAAATCTGCTGCAAGACACGGGCGATGTTCTCGGCCTTGCCGTTTTCGAGTTCATACACGAACAGCCGGCGACCCGAGGAGCCCTCGATCCCCCAGTCGAACTGCTCGATCAGATCCTGAATATCGGTGATATGGTCCGGCCGGTGCGTGATGACGAGTACCGCGTTCAGGCGTTCAATCGGCAGCACTCGGACGATTCCCGCCAGCGGTGATTCTCCGGCCGTGTCGATAATGGTTTCGAGTTCTTCAACCACAGATGCCGCGTCGGCATATTCCAGCCGGAACATGGCGAATGACATGCCTGTCAGCCAGTCGACGTCGAACGTGCGCACCGTTGCAAGGAGTTCATCGAGACGGTATTTGGGCCCGGACAGAATTAACACGTTGCGGGTCTTGTCAACACGCAGCGAACTTCCTTCGGGGACGAACGGCCCGAGGATTTTTTCGAGCTCGCTCGCGGACACATGTTGTAGCGGTACGACCTGGGTGCCGTAGCCGTTACGCCGTGATGACGAATAACGTCCGACTGCCGGCGCGCCGGACGCTCCTTCCGCAGCGGCGAGTGGCAGGACTTTGAAGACACCTTCGTCACGAATCAGCGCCGCGCCGTTCTGCTCCAGCACAGCTTCGACGATCGGCAGGACGGCATCGAGCTTGACGGGACGGGTGGTATGCAGCGTGACCGTGCCGCTCACACTCGGATCGATCAGGTAGTTTTCCTTGAGTATCGACTCGAATACGACGCGCAGGAACTCAGGCAGGCTGGCCTTCTCGAAATTCAACGTAACGCCATCGCCATCCGCATAGCCGTTGGGCTGGCCATTCCCGGCAGCCTGCACAAAAACCCCTGAGCCGCGGACGATAGTCTCGCTTTGCTCGGCATCGGGAGATGGCGTCTGGATATCCTGATCGTCAGCGTCGGCGCGCGCAGGCTCGACGCTGGCTTCCCTGCCGGCGGTGCTCGCTCCGCCGGCTGTCGCCGCGGAGCCCTGGCCCGCCTGATCTGCCGGCGTGGTGGCACAGGATGCCAGCGCCACGACAGCGACCAGCTGGATCAGGCTATGCGCTGTTCTGTTCATATTTTTACGGCCACGTTCAGTCTGACTGAGCGTACTCCGTCAACGCTGCCATGTGACCCGACTTTCGATCAGGTTTTTTCCTGAGAATTCCTACATTAAGTCCAGTCTCCGACCCGACTCTTGGCGGGTCACAGCGAGCCATCGAAGCACTATTATTTTCGGCAACACTCAAAAAACCGGAAAGTGGCGCCCGATGAAATCCATAGCCGCAGTACAAATCGGGCCTGCGCAACTTATAGCCGTAGGCACTCCAGAGCGACCGCCATTGTGCGGACTGCTTGTCGACACCGGCAAGCTAGAGTCCTCTGATGTTGACAGAGCGCTGCGCCTGCAGCGTGAACAGGACAACTGGGAGCGAATTGGCTCAATCCTGGTCAAGCTGGGGTTGGTGTCCGACATCGACATCGCTGAGGGTCTCGCAGGCCAGCTCGGCCTGGAACTAGTCGATAAATCCGCGTTTCCGGACGAAGTCCGCGGCGATACCGACATCACGCAGCGCTTCCTGAAGAAAAACCGGACACTCATTCTCGACGAGGACGAAGTGGACCTTAGAGTTGTCATGGCGGACCCGCTCGATGACTACGTGCTGGATGCACTGAAACTCTGCAGTGGTAAGAACGTGATTTCGTGTCTCGGCGTGCCGTCAGAGATCGAGGTAGCACTCGACACGCTCTACGATTCATCACGCAAAGCCGATGGCTCCATAGATGCGCACGGGGATTCCGCTCAATACCTCGACGATGTCGAGCAACTCAAGGAACTGGCTGGCGAGGCACCGGTCATCAAGCTCGTCAACCAACTCATACAGAAAGCCGCCGAGTGCGGCGCGTCGGATATCCACATCGAGCCATTCGAGGGCCAGCTGAAAGTCCGCTACCGGGTTGACGGGCTGCTGCGCGAGGTCGATGCGCCGCCGATACAGTCGACGGCCGCCGTGATCTCCCGCGTGAAGATCATGGCCAATCTCAACATTGCGGAGCGACGCCTGGCGCAGGACGGCCGCTTCAAGCAACGCGTCAGGGGCGTCGAATTCGACCTGCGCGTGTCGACCGTGCCCACGATGTACGGCGAGAGTGTCGTTATGCGCCTGTTGCAACGCGATGCCGTTGCGATGGATTTCAATTCGCTGGGTTTCAATGACGCCCAGGAAAAAACAATGCGCGACATTCTCGCGACTCCGCACGGCATCCTGCTCGTCACTGGCCCGACCGGCAGTGGCAAATCGACGACCCTGTACGCGGCTCTAAAGCACCTCAATCAGCCCGAGCGAATGATTATCACGGTTGAAGACCCGGTGGAATACAACATTCGCGGCATCAACCAGATGCAGGTCAAGCCGCAGATCGGGCTCACCTTCGCGAATGCGCTGCGTTCGATTGTCCGTCAGGATCCCGACGTCATCATGATCGGCGAAATGCGCGACACCGAGACCGCCGAGATCGCGGTGCAATCCGCCCTCACCGGCCACCTCGTGCTCTCGACACTGCATACCAACGATGCGGCGGGCAGCATCATGCGACTGCTGGACATGGGCGTGCAGGACTATCTGCTCACATCCGCCGTGGTCGCAATTCAGGCGCAACGACTCGTGCGCACACTTTGCACCGACTGTCGTGAAGCCTATGAACCGATAGACGAAGTTATCACGCGACTAGGACTAGACCGGTTCACTCAAGGTGATCCAATGACCCTGTATCGGCCCATCGGCTGCACTCACTGCGGCGGGACCGGTTACACGGGACGGCTGGCCATTATCGAGATCCTGCTTATGTCGGAACAAATCAGGGAACTTGTGCTGAAGCGTACCGACGTCGGCGATATCGCGCGGCTTGCCACTGAACAAGGCATGGTCACTATGCGCGACGACGGTCTTTGCAAGGCGGTTGCAGGGCTGACGACCATCGAAGAGGTCCTGCGAGTCACGCCAGCAGCAGCGGACGACAGGGACTGACCATGGCGACGTTCGAGTACAAAGCTGCAACCGGTGCCGGCGAAGTCGTCAACGGCGTCCTGACCGGTTCCACGCGCGCGCATGTCATCGAGCAATTGCAGTCGCTCGGTCATGTACCTATCCGTGTCGACGAATCTGCTGCGCAGACTGGCACGACGCGCCGGATGCAGTGGCGGCGTCAGCGCGTCACGGAAGAACAAATCGGAGATATCACGCGCGAACTCAGCACACTGTTGCAGGCAGGACTGCCACTCGACCGAGCGTTGGCCATACTGGTCTCACTTGCCGATAACGAACCGCTCGCCGACATGCTCGGCAACATCAGGGAACGCGTCAAAGAAGGCGCGACGCTGGCCGATGCCATGGAAGAACAAGGCCCGGTTTTCAACCGCTTTTACATCAGCCTGTTGCGTGCCGGTGAGTCGGGCGGTGCACTCGAAGTCGTGCTCGAGCGGCTCGCGGACCACCTGGAAAGCGCGAAGGAAATGCGTAACACACTGACGTCGGCACTGATCTATCCGGCAATACTCGTCGTGGTCGCCGTCGTATCGATCCTGATACTGCTCGGCTACGTCGTGCCTCAATTTACACAGATGTTCGACGGCATGGGCCAGGCGCTGCCCTTATCGACCCGAATTACGATCGCTGTCGGAGAAGGCCTGCAGGCCTACGGCTGGATGGGAGTGCTGCTGGCCGGTGCTGCATTCTGGTACCTGCGCCGTCAGTTGGCCGACCCGGCAAGCGCCTACAAGTGGCACGCCACGATGCTGCGACTGCCAATGCTTGGAGAGATCGCGGTCAAGATGGAAGTCGCTCGCTTCGCTCATACGCTGAGCACATTACTGCACAACGGTATTCCACTCCTGAAGTCGCTGACTATCGTTAGGGACACGATGGGCAACCGAGTCCTTGCGGACGGCATCGAGCGCGTCAGCAGCGGCCTCAAGGAAGGTCAAAGCCTCGCCGACCCACTGTCGGAAGTACCGCATTTTCCGTCGTTCGCCGTGCACATGATCCGCGTCGGTGAAGAATCCGGCGAACTCGAAAATATTCTGCACAAGGTTGCCGAAACATTTGACCGCGATACGCAGGTCACCATTAAGCGCACGATGGCGCTACTCGAACCCATGCTGATACTGGTGCTCGGCGTCGTCATCGCAGCAGTCATTATTTCTATTCTGGTCGCAATTCTGAGCATTAACGAACTCGCGATCTGATCTGTAAGGAGGTCAACAATGACGTACATGCAAACGAACCCGAATCGCAGGATGCGCGGCTTCACGTTGATCGAGCTACTCGTCGTGCTCGTGATACTCGGTCTGCTTGCAGGCCTGGTCGGGCCGCGCGTCCTCAAGTACCTGGGCGGTGCCAAGACCGACACCGCGCAACTGCAAATCGACGAATTCGGCGCCGGCCTCGACCTCTTCCACCTCGAAGTCGGTCGCTACCCGTCGACCGAGGAAGGTCTGCTGGCATTGTCAGCCGAACCGACCAGTGTGGATAACTGGAACGGCCCCTACCTCAAGAAAAAGGACATCCCCGAAGATCCCTGGGGTAATGCCTATCACTATCGCTCTCCTGGTGAGAACGGCGACTACGACCTATATTCCTTCGGCCGTGACGATGTGGACGGTGGTGACGGCGAAGACTCGGACGTGGTGAGTTGGTAGCTGAAGACCAAAAACTGTTTCGATACTCAGCCGGTTTCACGCTGCTGGAACTGCTCGTGGTCCTCGTGATCGCGGGCGCACTCATGGCCCTGGTGCCACCCGTCATTTCGGCTGTCGTGCCAGGCGCCAAGGCCAGGGTCGCGGCGCTCAATCTCGCGTCGACGCTGCGCGATGCGAGGAGTCTCGCAATCACAAAAAACAAGACCGTCGACGTGAAATTCGACATCGAGTCGGTTTCCTACGCTATCGACGGTACTCCCGAACACGAATTGCCTCGCGGTGTGGCGCTCGTCATCTTTGAACGACGCGGCTACGTCAGTGAGACACGCCATGCTGCGAGGCTTTCTTATGAACCCAACCCGACCTACACGTTACGGTTTTATCCGGACGGCAGCTCGAATGGAGTGAAAACGCGACTCGGTACAGCGAAGACCGGCTACGTCGTCGCCGTTGACTGGCTAATGGGCCGCGTAAGCATCAGTGATGCAATGGCCGAGGCAATGGACGATGCTTTCTAAACGCCACAACCAGGGCTACACGCTGATCGAGGTGCTGGTCGCCTTCATGATCATGGCGCTCGCGCTGACCGTGTTGCTGCGCATTTTCTCGGGCGGGCTCAGAAATATCTCGGTGTCGTCAGACTACGCGCAGGCGGTCCTGATTGCCGAATCGCGACTCGCTGCCGCAGGTATTGACGGTCCGCTGTTTCCAGGCGAGACCGCCGGAGTCGAGGGGGAGCAATTCCAGTGGACGCGACGCGTCACCGAATACCTGCCCTCGCCCCGTTATTCGGCGCCTGCCAGGGGCCTGCAGGCGTGGCACGTGACGGTGTCCGTGGAATGGCCGAATGGCAGCAATACGCGCAGCATCGATGTCAGCACGATCAGGCTCCTGCACAGCGAGGAGAGCGGCTCGTGAGCGCGGCGACACGGCAAGAAATACGCACCTGGCCCGGCGGACGCACGCGCGCGTGCGGCTTTACGCTCATCGAATTACTCGTCGCCATCATGATACTGACACTCTTTATGACCGCGTCGATGGGCGCGGTGCGCATTGCCAGCCGCAGCTGGGCTGCGGGCCAGGAACGGGCGGACATGACAGAAGAGATGCGCTCGGTCTCGGATTTCCTCCGGCGGCAGTTCGCACAGTTGCCGCCATTGACGGTTGGCGAAGGCGACGAATTGAGAATCCTGTTTTCGGCGAGCGAAAAAAGTCTGCGCTTCGTCGCGCCAGCACCGCAGTATTCTTATGGCGCCGGTCTCATGAGTTACCTGCTGACCGCTGAGACCATCGACGGGCACGAGTCATTGACGCTCAGGTACTCGCCGTTCGATCCGGGCAGTGAAGAAATCGATAATCGGTTCGTCAGCGAACCCATCATCCTCGGCTGGGGATTCGAAAACATCTCTTTTCGATATTACGGTAGCGAAACGGACAATGACGAAGCGGCGTGGCGCTCGGACTGGCAAGAAGATGCCGAGCACTATCCGTCTGCGGTTCTCATTCGCACACGTTCGGAGACGGGCAGCGATGGCTGGCCCGACCTGGTGTATGCCCTGCGTAGCGGTGGCGAATCATGAACAACCGGCAACATGGCATGGCGTTGATCGTCGTCCTGTGGCTTATCGTGCTACTTGGAATCATGGCTGCCGGGCATTCGCGCAATACACACACTGATACCCTGCTGGCGTCCCGACAGGTCGCCGCAGCTAAAGCCCGCGGTCTCGCCGAGGCCGGCATTAACCACACCATCCTCGAGATGCTCGCCGACAATTCCGACAGGCACTTTCCGGTCGACGGCAGCGTGTTCACGGTAGACGTCCTCAACAAAACGGTGACCGTTGCAATTCGCGACGCGACCGGTCTCGTCGATCTGAACGCTGCGAATCACGACCTGATTGGTGCCGCGCTACGCGCCTGCGGCCTCAGCGAGGGGCGGCGGCGCGATTTGGTCGACGCCATCCTGGACTGGCGCGATCGCGATGACCTTTCACATTTAGATGGTGTCGAGGACGATGATTACGTCGCCGCGGGTCTGCCGTGGACTTCGCGCGACGGCGCATTCATGGCAATTGACGAACTCAGGTATCTACCCGGTATGGAGCAAGCCCTTTTTGAACGGCTCGCGCCTCTCGTTACGATTCACTCGCGCCGAGGCGGTATCAATCTCGAATATGCACCACCGATTTTGATCGCCGCACTGACCGGCGACGAGGTGGAACCTGCGACACCACTCAGGGAGCGTGAACGAACAGGCACACGACGTCAGGGGCCGCGCAACGGTACGTTTCATATCTACGCGAGCGCCACGGCCGGCTCCGGCACAACAGCCTCGATCGAAGCCGTCGTCAGAATCTCGCGATCCGCGCAACGTCCGTTTTCGATCCTCGAATGGCGGGAGCCACCGCGGCACGCGTTGCCGCCATTGTCGGGAGTTCAGGGGTGAACGTGGACGTGCGACGATCTCTGCACCCGCTGCGAATTCGATATGCGGCACCATTGCTGCGCTACATCGGCGACTTCTGGTCCTGGTGGAGCGGCCAGCTCGTCGACCTGCTGCCCGAAAACGTCCGCGACTCCATTGCGCGGCGGCGCCAGAAATTATTCCTGGAAACAGACGGTATAAACCTCCAATTGAGTCTCGGTACCTGGGCGAACAATCGCGAGATCCTGCAGCTGCCACTCGACGCGGACGCTGCAGCGAACAACCCGCTCCCGCACGACGTCAGTGAGACTATCCTGCTTATGCCAGGCGACAAGGTCCTGACGCGATCACTGACGCTACCGCTCGCTGCCGAGGAGAACCTGCGTGAGGTCCTCGCATTCGAGATGGATCAACACACGCCCTTCCCAGCCTCCCGAGTTAATTACGATTTCGTCATAACCCGGCGTGACCCGATCAGGCAGGAGTTGTCCGTCGACCTGGTGTACTCGCCCCGCAGCGAAGTAGAGGCTGTTATGGAAGCGGTGTCGACCTACGATCTCGATATCGATGTCATAACGAGCCGTAGCAAGGACGGCAACAATCTGCGCAACGTCAACCTGCTGCAGCAGGACAAACGCCGCAGCCGACGCATGACGGTTCACCGGTTAAACCTCGTACTGGCAGCGCTGTGCACAGTTTTGTTCATCGCGGCAATCGCAATACCAATCGTGCAGAAGAACCGCGCAATTGTGATTGTAGATGAAAAGGTTCAGGAAGCTGCGGCAGCCGCACGCGAAGGCAATCAATTGCGACGCGACCTGGAGATGATGGCCGACGCCACGCGCTTCCTCGTGGACAAGAAGCAATCAGACATCATGACCGTGCAACTGATTGACGAGATCAGCCGGATCTTGCCCGATCATACGTGGATCTCGCGCCTCGATCTTTCGACAAACGAATTACAGCTGCAGGGGCAATCGTCAACGCCGTCCTCGCTGATCGCAATAATCGAGTCATCACCGCTATTCGCAAATGCAGGTTTTCGCTCACCGGTCGTACAGGTCCCCGGCACCGACGCAGACCGGTTCCACCTCTCGGCCGATGTCGTTCGGGACCAGCCACAATGATCGATAAACTGGACAATCGTCAACAACGGCAGCTCGCAATGGGCATCCTGGTCGCGGCTGTCCTTGTACTGCTCAGCATGACAGCCGCGCCGATCTGGTTCGCGAACGCATCCCGGCAGGCCACGCTCGACCAGGCTAACGAACGCTTGCAACGTTACGAACAGATTGTGACTCGTGATGAGAAGCTGTTGCCACAGTACGAATCTTTGCGACAGATTCAGAAATCGGCCGGCAATCATTTGCGCAGTGACACGGTTGCCGTTGCCGGCGCCGAACTGCAGCGACGGGTCAAGGCCGTGTCGTCTGCCAACAATGCCCGGATCGTCAGCACGCAGATACTGCCGGCGGCCGACGAAGAGGGATTTATACGGGTTGCGATCAGGGTTCGTCTGCGCGGTCAGCTGCCCTCGATACTGCAGTCGCTGTACGACATAGAAACCAATGACGTCTACATGTTTCTGGACAACGTGTCGCTGCGCAATAACGCGGCGGGTCTCAGGCAGCGGCAAATGCAGATTCGGCCGATGGATGCCGAATTCGACCTGATCGCCTATATGCCGGAAGAATCGTGATTCGCATCGACTTTCCAGATCGAACAACACAAGGGCTAATCGCGGTTAATGTCGTTTTCGCGCTCATCGTTACGCTGCAGCTGGTATCTCCGGCGTCACCGTCAAATGCCGATGAAGTCGCCCTGCCTGATTCGGATGCTGCCCTGCCTCAGTTTGGCAATACTGCACTGAACCCGCCGCAACTGGCACACCTCGCCGACATGCTCGAGCGGCCGGTGTTTTATGACGACCGCAAGCTGCCGGCACCACCAAAGGACGAAGCGCCGCCGCCGCCGACGCCACTACTCCTGAAACTCGAGGGCGTAGCCATTGCGGGCGGCTCGCGCGTTGCCGTATTACGTAATCTCAGCAACAACCTGTTACTGCAACTCGGTGAGGGTGGAACCCACGATGGCTGGACCCTCGAATCGGTCGGTTCGAATTCGGCGAGCTTCAGCCGCGGCGAACAGCTAACGGAGTTGACGCTGGATCCCGGGAACGACACGCTGCGGCGCTAGCCGCGGCGATAAGAACTGTGCTTTGGTACAGCAGGAACTGGTCAGGCAGCGAGTAGCGGTAGATACACGAATCCGTACACTAGCGAGTCCGGATTCCAGATTCGAGGTTGACGTGTGGACATGACATTTCCGACAAGACTGGCAAGAGTCGCTGTTGCGGCGGTTATCTTCAGCCTAACCACAGTGAGCGCTGCGGATGCGGCCGGAGCGGCAACGAGTGACAGCCGAGCCGCTTCCGAAGAGAAAGCCAGGAACTACTTCAGCAATCTCGAGGTAATCGACCAGAATGGTCAGCAGCTGAACTTCTACGACGACGTCCTCAAGGACAAGGTCGTCGCGATCAGTTTCATATTCACGAATTGCCAGGGCGCGTGCCCGCTGATGACACGCAACCTGTCTCTCGTACGTGACTTGCTGGGTGGAGAGGTCGGCAAGTCGATTCACTTCGTATCGATCAGCATCGATCCCGTTCGCGACTCGCCGACCGCCATGAAGGAATTTGCACAGACGCACGATGCCGACCAGGACGGCTGGATGTGGATCACGGGCGACCCGGAAAACCTGACTCGAATTGTGAAGAAACTCGGCACGTATACCGAAGATGTCGAGGCTCACACGACGATGGTGCTGGCGGCAAACGTGCGCACGGCGCACTGGACCAAGATCCCGCCGAACGTGCCGCCGAACGGCATCGTAGAGCGCCTGCGCCTGCTCGCCGAGGAAGATGCGGCGAACTGACGCAGCCGGCACGACGACCCGGGGAACGGCAAGCATCGCAGCCCTTGTGCTGCTCGGTACCACGCTGTTCGTCGGACCGATCGCGCTCCCCACACAAGCCGCTATCGCTGCCGACCTGTCGGCGGCGGAGGCCCGCGGCAAACTGATCTACACGACGGGCGAATCGCAAAGCAGCCGCATCATCACAGCCGCCGTTTCAAGATCGGCAGCGCCCGCCTCGGCCTCGATTCTGCCCTGCATCCAGTGCCACGGCGCGGACGGCCGCGGAATCGGCGTCATCAGTCCGGACGTCAACTGGGGCGCGCTGACGTCGCCCGCCGGCCACGAACACCTGCAACGGACGCACGGGCCCTTCGACGACAGGTCGCTGAGGGTTGCAATCATCGACGGCGTCGACCCGGCGGGTAACGAGCTGGAGGCGACGATGCCGCGTTACCAGATGACCGACGAGGACCTGGCCGACCTGATTGCTTATCTGAAACGCATCGACTCCGAACTCGACCCCGGACTCAGCCCGTCGCACATACGCATCGGCACGGTGCTGCCGACCGCGGGACCGCTGGGCGGCGAGGGACAGGCAATGCGAGCCATCATCGAGGCCATGTTCCGTGATATCAACGCCGCCGGTGGCGTTCACGGGCGTCATCTCGAGTTGATCGTCGGCGAGTACGGCTCGGACAGTACGCCGGCATTCTGGAACGCGCAGGATTTCGTCTCGCGCGAGCCTCTGTTTGCCCTGGTCGCGAGCTACCTGCCGGGCTATGAAACCGAATTCTCCAATCTCGTCAGTGAGAAACAGATACCGCTGGTCGGGCCACACACCCTGTTCGGGACTATCGGCGGCAGCCGTTACGAGTTCTTTCTCCGGGCGGGCCTCCGGGAACAGGCGCAAGCGCTCGCCGACGTCGCCATCCGGCAGGACGCCGAGCCGGGACTGGCCGTCGTCTATCCGCATGCCAGGGGCTTCGACGTGCTCGCCGATGCGGTCCGCGCACGGGCCGAAGAGCACGGTGTCGATAAGGTCGCGACGGCCCCGTACGTCCTGGGTGCATTCGATGCCGCCCGTGCGGTGCGGCTCCTGAAAGACGCGCAGGTCGAATCCGTCGTCTTCCTCGGTTCGGGGCAGGATTTGGTCGAACTCGCCCGGGTCGCCGATGACGCCGGCTGGCATCCGGAAGTATTTGCGACGGCCGCACTCGCCGAACGAGCCTTGCTCGATCTGCCCCCGGCATTCGACGGCCGCGTGCTGCTCGCGTACGCCTCCCTGCCCGCCGATCGCACCAGGAACGGCATCGAGGATTTCGAAAGTCTGCATCGTGACCACGCGCTCGATTACGACAACAGTATCGCCCAGATCGCCGCTTACTCGGCCGTACGCGTCCTGGTTGAAGGTCTCGAACGTGCCGGCCCGAACCCGGATCGCGAAACCCTGGTCGGGGCACTCGAAAGTCTGCAGGGGTTCGAGCCGGGCTTGACGGCGCCGATCAGCTACGGACCGGAGCGCCGCATCGGCTCACTCGGCGCGCACGTGGTCCGCGTCGACCTAGCCTCGGGCAGGCTGGATGCCGAACATGAATGGATCGACCTGGCAGCGGCTGACCGAGCGCGCTGAGACCCTTAACGAACGTCGTGCCAGCTGTCACCGACCGACGTGTAACGACGATTCTTGATATCTACGACAAGCACGTGCGCCCCGCGCGCCCCGATGCGCCGATTGGGGCCGTAGGTCAAAGGCGGCGTTAAACCGGTGTCGAATGTGTAGAGTTCCTCGATTCCCTCGACGAGCCGCGCCCGGGCGAGATCGCGACCGGCCCGCCGCAGCCCCTCGACAAACACCCGGGCCGCCGCCAGCGCGGCGATCTGCGCCTGGATATGCCCGGTCGGCAATGCATGGCGTTTCGCGAGATCCTGGTAGTCGGCGCGGCCCCGCGACGTGATATCCGACGTGTACGTCGGGTACGCTACGAACAGGCGCCGGTCGAAGGCTGCGGGGGCATCCAGCAGCGGGCGTGACAAAAACGATGACAACACGTAGACGCGCGGTGCCAGGTCCCGCTTGATCAACGCGTCGAGGAATGCGTCGAGGTCATCCTGGCCGCCCAGGAAGATAACGGCTCCGGCATCGTAGGACCGCACGCGCTCGGCCAGTGCCGCAGCATCGCCGCCGCCCGGTGCATAGGACACGGTCTGCGGAGCATCGGCGCCGAGATGGCGAAACTGATCCTCGACGACGCCGACCAGCGCCGACTGGGGACCGCTGCCCGGGCTGGCAACCAGGGTGCTGCCGGACTTGCCGACTTCGTCGAAAGCCCGGTCCGCGAGAACCCGTACCTGCTCGTCGAAGCCCGGGTACAGGTAGAACGCGGCCGAGTCGAGCAGCGCATCGCCCGGATCAAGTGTGAACGGCCCGACGAGCGGCACGTTGTCGTGGCGCAGCATGTCCAGCAGCTCGTCATCGAACCCGATCGTGTAACCGCCGACCAGCGCGAATATGTCTTGTGCGTCGAATGCCCGTTGCAGGTTCGCGAGGCTCTCGTCGGTAGTCTCGCCCAACGGTACGGTCACGAGTTCGATCTGCCGGCCGAACACGCCACTCTCCGAATTCACGTCGGCGAAATGGGCTCGCAACACCTGTTCCATGGCCTTGCCGAGCGTGCCTGTGCTGCCCTGCAGCGGCAGCAGACTCGCCACACGCACCCGGTCCTGCTCGATCCCCGGGTCCAGGTCGTATTCGAGGACCTTCATGTACGCCACGAGGTCGGCTGTATCTTCGGCCGACATCTGGTAGATCGGCATGGAACGATCGAGTTGGTTCGCGGCCGGGTCGATGCCGGCGATGATCGATCTCGCCACGCTGTCGTCGTCGAACGCCGGGTGCCGTCGGCCATCCTCATGTACGTGGCCGTAGGTCTTTATGAGCTGGCTCCAGCGGACATCGGTCGGGATGACGCCACCCTCGGGCCGCCCAAGGCCGTCGTAACCATGGCAGTTCGTGCAGGGGATCGCGGCCGCCGGCAGCAGGGAAGCCTCCGCGCCGACGATGGCATTGATCGTGCCACCGCGAGCACTCGTGCCCTCGACGTAGATCTGCTTGCCGCGCTCCTCGGCCTCGTCGAGCGCATGGGATGCCGGTGCATGCGCCACGCACAGGACAATCGCGGCCGTGCGCAGCAAGGCGAAATCGCGGCGTCTACGCACGGCGATCACGTACTAGCTACCGGCCTCGCGGCGTTCCTGAAATTCCCTGACGACACTCATGATGCGGTCCGGGTTCGGAAAGCCGAACATCCGCTTCCACTCGCCCGTGCGGCCGTCTCCGACGATCACCATGGCGGGATGATCCTCGAAATTGACGCTGTACGCGCCAAGACCAGTCAACACGTCGTCCATGGTCGGTTTCGGTCCGGTCAACCACACCCAGCCCTCGCCCGCGCGGTGCTTCTGCGCATAGGCCTTGAGCCGGGGCGGCGTGTCGCGCACAGCATCGACGGTCATCGACACCATGACGACCTCGTTGCCGAGTTCGTCACCGAGTTGCGTCTGCACCTGCGTGAACAAGGCCGACAATACCGGGCACACGGTTGTGCAGGTCGTGTACACGAAGTCCATGACGACGATGTTGTCCCCGACGATATCGCTCACGAGGCGGACCTCCTCGCCGTCCTGGTTGAGCAGTGTACGATCCCGCAGATCGATGTCTGCAAATTCCGCCGCGGGCTCGGGATCATTGTGCTTCATCATCGCACGGTGTTTGGCGTGCGGATCCTCGTCCGCCATCGCCATGCCGCCGACAGCGACAGTCAATGCCACCGCGGTCATCGTCAGGATGCCTTGTCGCATGATGTTCTCCTATTCCTTCGGGCCTGCCTCGCCCGGTCCCATGGCAATCAGTATTGCGATATCCGCTTCGCTTCGCAGTCGTTCGATCTCTTCCCTGGCGGCCGCCTCGGCCCTCTCGTTGCGGATGTGGTCACGCAGCTGGTCCCGGATATCGTCCAGTGCCAGAAGTTCTTCCTCCTGCCGCTCCTCGAGGCGAATGATGTGCACGCCAAACGAGGTCTCCACGACGTCCGAGATTTCCCCCGGCTCGAGTGCGAATGCAACTGCTTCGAAAGCCGGCGCCATCTGGCCACGGCGGAAAAACCCCGTGTCGCCGCCTGCCTGGCGCGTCGCATAATCGTCCGAAAACTCGCGCGCGAGTGCCGCGAAATCCTCGCCCGCCCGCGCCCGTTTGAGGATCGGTATCATCTGCTCGCGAATGTAGGCCCGGTCATCGGGTTTACCGAGCGGTTTCCACGTCAGGAGGATATGCCGCACGCGGATCTGTTCGGGCAAGGTCAGGCGCCGTTCGTTGTCACGGTAATAGCGTTCGATATCGGTTTCGCTGACGGCCGCTGCCTCGAGACGGACTCCGTCCAGGTAATCGCTGGCCGCGGCCATGCGCGAGATGTGCCTCCGGAAGCTCTCCTCGCTGAAGCCTTCGCCCTCGAGCTTCGTGCGGAACGCATCTTCGCTGTCGAAAGCGGACCGCAAATTCTCGGTCGCGCTGGTAACGTCTTCGGGATCGGACCTGAAGCCGGCTTTCTCGGCCGCCTGCGCGACCAGCGTCTGTTCGATGATCAGATCCATGGCCTCCTGGCGCAGCTGCTTCAGGAGTTCCAGCTGGTCGCCACGGGCACCGACCGCGACACCCTTCGAATTGCGGTACTCGATGTAGAAGCCCTGGAAACGCTGGTAGCTGATCGTCTCGCCGTTGACGCGTACGGCATCGCCCGGGTAGATACCCTGCGCCGAGGCCCTGTCAAAAACTAGAACCAAGATCAGGAATATCCAATAAGTTATTGTTTTCATGTTTCTTACTCGGCCGGAACTGCGATCAGGCTCAGGAACGGCAGGTCCGTGAAATCCAGACCCCGCGACGGCGCTGCGACGAAGACGTAATAGGTCGCAGGCGAGTCCATATTCAGGGTCACTTCATACAGACCATCCCCAACCGGCGCGGCAGCCAGCACCTGGCGACCACGGCCATCCGCGCGGTAATACATGATCGACACGTCCGCCAGGTCGCCGACCGGTGTCTTGTCCGCGGCGTCGCTGAGCAGGAACTGCACGGTCTTGGGTTCGCCAACCGTGACGAAGCGCTTGCCGACCCGGTACTCGACCTCGAGCCCACTTGCCTCGGTCCGGTTCGGATCGGGCTCGACAGACGCCGTGAAACAATGCAGGAATTGCGGCGTATCCATCATGAACGCGATGTCGTAATCGCCCTCGACCGGTATCTTGACCCGCCCGCGGTAGACACCCGGCTCGGCCTCCGCCAGGCTGCGGTCGACGATCTCGATCGCGCGCGCCTCGTGCCCGTAATTGCGAAAGCTGCCCATCGGCGCGCCCATGCCTTCCATGTAGTAGCTCACGGTACCCTCGGCCTGGTTGACGATGTAGGCCGACGCCGCCTGCTTGACGGACGGCACGATACTGTCGGCGATGCTGATCCCGGCAACCGCCCCCGGGGCGCGCTGGCCCGCCGGTATGAATGTCACCGGGGGTGTGGCCGGTCGGTCGAGTTCCGACAACGGGATCAGCCCGACGTCCTGCGTCCCGAGTGAACGGACGTAGGCGAAGCTCGTCGTGAAATTGACCTGGTAGGGCTGCTCGCCCACCTCGATCGTGTGGGCCAGATTGTCGCTCGAGGCATCGATCACGAAGACCTTGTTCCCGGCAGTATTGACCACCATGCCCCAGCGCCCGTCTCCGGTGAATCGTAATGGGCCGATCCCGGGCTCGGCCTCGATACGACCGCGAATCTCCTGGCTGTCCGGATCGATTACGGTAATGGTCCCGTCGTCGACGTCGGTGACATACAATGCCTGGCCGAGCGGCGAGAAGGCGATCGACATCGGCCTGCTGCCGGTCTCTATATCTCCGGTCTTCTCCAGCGCCTGCACGTCGATGACCGAAACCGTGCCAGCATCGCGATTGGTGACGAAGGCGTGGCTGTTGTCATCGTCAAAAGCAATTTCGTGGTGGCCCGCGCCCGTCGCGATGAACGCAACAGCGGCCAGGTCTGCCGTGTCGATGACCGTAACGCCGCTCTGCCCGGCGTCAGCGGCATTGTTGCCGACCCACAGGTAGCGCTGATCGCTCTGCAATTCGACGCGCATGGGTTGCTCGCCGGCATCGATCTCGTGGGTCACCTGGAATGCATCGGTATCGACCATCGCCACCTTGCCCGCGATGGGCATCGAAACGAACAATCGCTTGTGGTCCCCGTTGAGCACCCAGTCGGCACCCGGCCGGCCCAGGTTGACCTGCGCAAACAGGTTCGTAATACCCGTGATGCCGACGACGGGATCGATCACCGAGATCGACGCGTCGCGGTTCATGACGAGCAGGAAGTGGCTGTTCAGGTCGATCATCGGCCGCACGCCGACGATGCCCTGCAAATACGTGGCCACGCGGTCCCGGCAACTCATCGTCCGCCCGCCCTTGGCTTCCCAGGCCTTGCCGAGGTCCATCCAGGCAGCGGGATAGCGCCCCTTGATGGGTTCCCCGGTACTCGCGTCGCTTACGCGAAACGTGATATCCGCCCAGTCGCCGGCCACGGTGGGCCCGGTTTTGTCGGAACGAATCGGCCGCAGCGCGAATTCGACGTTGACGCCTTCGCGCGAGATGAAATTGCCTTCGTCAACCGCTGCGGCGGGTTGCTCCGGCTCACTGTCGAGGCTGCAGCCCGACGATATGACCAACAGGATGGCGCACAGCCAACCCGGTTTCCTCACTCTTGATTGCGCGAGCACGGCTATTCCTCCTCGGCGCTTCTCAAAACGGACTCTGTGTAATCGAACAAAGACCCTGTAAAAGGAAGGTGGAGCGGTCCTTGCGGACCGCTCCACGCTGTTGTTGCATCGACGTCCCTGTCGACAGGCTTCCTGCTACTGCGGTTGTACTCGCAGGATACCAAACTGACCATTACGATCACCGCCTGGTGCATAGTCACGGTACAGGTAGTCGCCCGGAACACCAAAGCTGCCGCCTGCGTTAAACAGGATCGGCCAGTGCCCGTAGACGTGACCCATGCCTTCCTCGCCACCCATGTACTTGCCGATCGGGTTCAGACCCAGAGCCTGCGCACCGACCGATTTCGTCTTGCAGAAGCCCGGCAGCCCGAGGTAACTATCGTTCGGGCACACATACGGATCGCGCTGCCAGACGTGGCCGTGCAATATCCAGGTGCCGTCACGATCCGCGGAGGCGCCGTTGAGCACATGGATACGGCTGGCCATGTTGGCCGTGGTGCGGAACACCGGCGTAGCCGGGTCGCCCGCTTCTGACACACCCGGGATCGCCGGGATCGCGTTGGGCTCGGCCAGCGTCAGGCCGTTGGCGTAGAACGCGTGCACGTTCGGGATGGCGCCGAAGCTGTTGGGCGTTCCCGCGTTGCCGAACGACGCGTCGGGCGGCAGCTTGTAGCGGAACCAGGACGGCTCCATGCCGTAGTTGAAGCCGGCATGGCCACTGTCCTCGGCGCCCTCGCGGCCGAGTTCACCCTGGTGGATGTTGGCGATCGCGGTGCCGTTCTTCCAGCGCAGATTGGTGATCTTGTGACCGATCGCCAGCGCTTCGCGGTAGGTGCCACCGGAGCCGGCGGCGCCGTCGGGCGACGTCACCGTTACCTGGGCCCGCGTCTTGCGGGTGTTGCTGTTCCGCGCCTGGCCGTCAGGCACCAGTTCCAGCTCGCTAATCTTGTCCGGATAGGTGGCGGCGGCCGGCTCGATCACCAGCGCGCCGAACAGGCCTTTCTGCGGCTGCTTGATGCGATCCGTCGACAGCAGATTAGAGCCGCCGAACTCGACCGGCGTCGGGATGCGCTTGAAGCGCCGGTGCGTCTTGCCGGTCTCCGGGTCGACCCATTCGTCGACGAGCTTCGCCTTGATGTCCCCGGCATAGTAGCGGTACGTGTGCCGCTTGCCGGGTCGGGCGATCGTGGTCCTCAGGTTGCCACCGGTGACCACACCGTCGTTCACGCTGGTGTCGAACTCGACCAGCTGCGCGTGAATGCCGGCCCAGGCCGACGGACGGATCAGGTTGTTGTTGAAGAAGTGCATCTCGGCAGGACGTTCGGCCGCGGGTTTGCCGAGGTCGCGATTGACTCCCCACATCATGTCCTGCCAGCCGGCGAGATCCGGCATGGCGTCGAACCTGACGTCGGCGTAGGTGATCTCGGCGCGATCCTTCGTCACCAGCATCTTGCCATTGTCGACTTCCTTCTGCGCGAGGTCGGCTTCGTACATCGGCTTCATCGTCTGCTTCTTGCACTTGCCATTGACCTTGCGCTCACAGGAGAAGACCCGCGGGTCGAAGCCCGGCGCACGGTAGTCGACGGTTGCCTGATCGAGGAGCTTGTTGTGCATGACTACCTCGATGCAATCGCCGGCGTTGGCACGCAGGACCAGTGGCTCGACCGGAGCGTTGGTCTTCAGCTCGAGTGGACAACCCTTCTTGCCCTTCTTGGTCTTGTACACGGTAGCCAGCGGATCGCCCTGGAAGTCCTCCTCGAACTCGTCATCGAAGTCGTCACTGTAGTCGTCATCGGTGTCGAGATCGTCCTGCACCCTTTTCTGGCAGCGATCGTCGATGAGGTCCGCGTTCTTGTCCGGCGACACGCCCTCGATGAAGCGCGGTTTCAGGTCCGAAAGGCGCACGTACATCAGCGCCGTCGGGTCGTTCAGCGGGCCCTTGCCGCCACGCAGCTTCTCAATTTCGCCGCCCTCTCCAACCACGGTCAGGGTCGGAACCTTGGTGCCGCGGCGGTTGTAGACCAGCGTACCGCCATTTGGATCCAGCGGACCACCGACGGTCTGCTGACCGTACGTCGTCGTCGGGAACTGCGGATCGATGTCCGTCAGCTGCGGAATCTTGACGTTGAGCTTGTTCGGCAACACGTCATTGGCCTTGACCGCGACCACCTGGAACCGGTTGACCTTGAGCTTGATGAACGTGTCAGGTCCCGGCGGGTCGACGACCCCGCCGTTCTTGTTCATGACGTACTTCGGACACACGCCCTTGAAGTTCTTGTCGTTCTTGAAGCGGATAGAACCGCGCTGCGGATTGTCCGGCAACTCGAACAGGTCGCGCTGTCGCTTCGCGTAGGAGCGCAGCAGTCCCCAGGTGCCGAGCCACATGCCGGGCCGCGTCGCGTCCGTGGCATACATGTAGTCCACCACGTCGCCGCGCTGGCCGCGATCCGGAACGATCGGGGTCTGCAGGCTGAACTGCTCGGAAATACCGTGCGACTGGAAGTTGCGCCAGCCGGAGTTCGGCGATTGTCCGAAGCCGGAGCCGTTCGACAGCCACTTCAGGCCGTGCATGGTCGTCTGGTGCTGCTCCTCGGTCGCACCGATCTGGATCTTGACCTTGATTTCGTCGAACTCGTAGGTACGCATGATCGGCGTGAACGGGTCGCCCCGCTTGCGGTCACAGTTGATGCCGTCACCCTTGTTGCCACGAGCATTGTCGCAATACGAGGCCGTCGGATACGGCGTGTTGCCGAATCTCGTGTTGAGCTCCGGAATCGCGCGGTCCTTGCGGCTCTGGAGAGCGAGCGCGAGGTCGCCCGCGAGCCCGTCCGTCTGGCTGCCCTTGCGGCCATCCGGGCCGTCCGCATTCGGGTCGAACACGCGCAGGCCGATCGGCTCGTTGCGATAGTTGACCACCCACGTCGAGCTGTGGCTGATGTTGATCGCCTCGACGCAGGGCCGCGATACGAACGGCGAGGCATTGGTACGCACGTTCGGGTCGGGGTTGCCGTTGGCGTCCGCCGCGGGTCCCGGACACTGGCCTTCGGCCGTCACGATGTCGGGGAACGGCACCGATTTCAGCTTCAGCGGCGGATTCACCGTCTGCTTCCAGGTCTGCTCCAGCGCCGGGGCGGTCGCCTCCGTCGCATTGAATATATCCGGCTGGAGGATATCGGTCAGGACCGGGATGCCGTTCGCATCGGCACCGACGTACACTCCGGCCTCGTAGGCGTGCTGAAAGTCGCTCATCTCGAAATAGAACTCGCGATGATCCTTCATGGCTTCGGACTTGACCGTGCTGCCGTTCGGCGCCGTGTCCGGCGGCAGGATCGCCGCCTGCCACGTCGTCGGGCCGCCGTCCTGGCGCGTGCCGAGCGCTTCACCAGACTCGTTGTGATACCACGTCGAGCCTGCCGGCTCTGCCAGGATCGTCGAGTACAGACCGATTTGCTGGAATGTCGACGGGCCGTAGTGGTCGTGTGAGAACGTCAGGCCGAGACCGCGATCCACGCCCTTCACGTTGACGACCGGGTCGACGAGGATTCGCTGGATGACCGTACGCGCACCGTCATAGAGGTGTGTCTGCGGATTGCCCGCGATGCCACCGAAGAACGGATGCGGCAGAGCCGTAAGTTGCTTCGTGCCGGGAGGAACAGCGCTACCCGGGTCGCCCGTGTCGATCGTCGGAATCGCCACCCGGTCGCTAAGGTCGATCGGCCCGAGCTGCCCCGGCAATGTGCCGGCAGGAACGACCGTGCCTGCATACGTGTTGAAGTGATTGATCGCAACGATGCGTTCCTGCACGATTCCGGGCGCCAGCGCGCCATCCTCGTAGTTCCAGCCGTTGGCCGCGCCGTCATTCGAAGTCAGGTCCCACTTGGGTAAGTGGATATGCTGGCCGATGATGTCGGTCGGTGTCCGGACCTGGAAGTCGTCGAGTTCGTACTCGTGCGGTACCAGGTTCGCGTGCAGCAGCTTGCCGCAGTCGAACGTATTGAAACGCATGACCAGGGGCTCTGGCGGACGTTGCTTGTTGATCGTCGGTTCCACGTCCTCCCACAGTGCGATGATGCGTTCCTGTGGATAGTGGTAGCCGACCTTGTTGAAGACCGCATCGATCTGGACGTTCGCGATCTTGTAGGTTCGTGGATTCTCGGAACTGTATTGCGAGGCGCCCTTCGTCGCAAGGCCCCCCTTGCCGTCGAACCAGTCACCGACGACACCGGCCGTCAACCGGTCACCTTCGTCATCGACGCAGGGATCGTTGAACGGGCCACCCGGAACGGGCGGTGCGCCGTTTTGGACGAATCCTGCAGGGCTGACGTTGCCGGCCAGGTCGAGCTTCACGCTCGGCCGGCTGCGCGTCGAGCCCTGGTACGCCATGCTGACCTTTTCGAGGTCCGTGCCGGTCTCTGGGTAGTACACGGGCGCCGCCATCTCGATGACCTTGCGGAAATCGAGGCGGCTCTGCGTATCGGCCGACAGGCCTCCGGCTACATAACCGAGCAACGCATGACGCGGCAGGCCACCGTCCCAGCCGCCGGCCTGTCCCGGTGCATAACCGTTAGCCGTAGCGCCGGCTTCGGTCAGCATGTCGAGCGGCGGTGTCGGCATACGGTTGCCGGTGATACCCAGCGGGCATTCTCCCGTTGCGATATCCACGTCGGGACCACACTCGTAGCCGGCGAGCCAGAAAGGGTAGCCCGGGCTGATGTCGTCTGGCGTCCCGGCGATACCGTCGGCGCCAAATGCTACGCTGCGGTCGACGACGACCTGGCTGGAGTCGGGAATGCCGTCCGGCGGCGTGCGGCCGCCGAGCAGGCTGTGACCGCCGCGGTCAACGGCCATGACCGTGACCGGTGCGGGCAGTTGCGGCATGGCCTTGCCAGGCAACGGTACGATCGCAGGGATCGGCACGCCGTCGGGCAATTCGCCGTCGGGTAGCGCACGCGCGCCTGCTGCTGGCTTACCGCTACGCAGATCCCAGCGTCCACTGTGATAGCCGCTGGTGGGCTTCTGCGGGTCGTCCGCATTCGAGACGGAAAGCACGCTGCCCTTCTCGAACACGTCCATGATACGAATGTGATACCACATGCCCTGCGCAAAGTGCGGGTAGAAATGGCAGTGGAAAATTGCATCGCCGGCGGTCTTGTTACGGTTGCCGACACCACCGTTCACGAGTTCGTAGGTATGGCCCGAACCCGGCATTATCTCCTGGGCGTCCAGGTAGTTGGCGTTATCGTCGTTCGGATTGAACAACCACTGGTGATTATGCAGGTGGAAAATGTGCTGCTCGAAGGAGCCCGCGTGCGTATTGCGGATCTTCGTGAAGTCGCCTGTATACGCGTGATGCACGTTGGACGGGTCTTCCTGGTAGAGCGCGTAGTTACCCGGGATCGGTCCGTTGGCGAGGTTCACGGGATCGCGCCAGCAGCTCGGTCCGGCGATAGCCTTCGGGTCGCACTGTTCGATGAGGGAGTTCGCCGGAGTGTTGACCAGCAATGCCGGGTCGCCGACTGTCGACGAGGCCAGGAAGAACTCTTCGTACGCACAATTCGTGCAGTCGTGCATCGGGCCTGTGTGCAGGCGATTGGCAATAATCTCGGAGCCGATGCCGCCGACACCGTAATTGATCATGAACTGGTCCTTGACTCCGGACAGCGTGAATTCGAGCACGGGGTCGTTGTACCACCTCGGGAACGCCTCCGAGTTCGTCTGCTCGTCGTGGAACTGCGACGTGAACTCGCGGAATGCCTCGAGACGGTTCGGCAGCTGCGGGTTCCGCTTGCCGACGCTTTCGAGAGGATAGGTGTCGGGCGTGAACGAGCCATCGGGATTCGTGCCCGCGATAATCGCGTTGATATCGCTGTGCACGAGTTCGCCGCTCGTCGTCAGCATATTGATGATCGGCAAACCGGCCTTGCCTTCTGAAATCCAGGGCTCGACGTTCGGGTAGAGCGCCTCGTAATCGATGATCGGCTGACCACCCGGGTTGCAGTCGATACCGACCGTCTGGCCGGTAACGCAGTCGGATGCCACGGTGCCCGTCGTTGCCAGGCGCATTTCTTCCTCGGTGACCTGGCTGCGATAGATCTTCGAGCGTTTCGGCTCGACGTTCAGCGCACCGAACATGCCGACGGCTGTATTACCGCCGCTCGCTTCCGAGCCCAGCGTCGCACCGTAGCTGTTGATGATGAAGGCGCCTTCGTGCGGCGTGTACAGCTTGTAGGTCAGGCTTGCGCCGGGACCTGCCAGGCTGCCTTTGATGTCGCCGATGCCACAGTTGGCGGCGATGTCGTCACCGGGATAGTTGTTACCGACCATGCTGCCGTCGCTCGCGATGGTGTCGACGAGTTCGACGCCGGAGGCATGGAAACCGGCGCAACGGCCGGCGACCTGGTCGTCATTGAACAGACCACCCGGACCCGGCGGATTTGGATTGGCGATCGGATCCAGCAGGTTCTGGAAGTTGACCGTCAGACACGCACCGGCGACCGAGCGAATGACGAGCGGACGTGGCCGCTTGTCGGGACGCCGCTCGACATTGCCGACGAGCTCGGCCATCGGCTTGTTCACCTGGGTGAGCGGCTTGCCGTTGTCGGAATCCGTAGGATTGCCCCGGTTCATGAAAATGGCGTCGCGGCGCAGCGAGTAGGTAATCCAGTTCGGATTCTGCGCACCCAGGCGGTTGAATACCGTCGGGTTGTCGAAGACGACAACATTGGCCGTGATCGTCTGGTCGCAGGTGGGCGCCGCGTAGGCGTTCGAACCTGTGGCCAGCGTGGCAACAAAGATGGCAGACCAGAACAGCCAGTTGCCAAGCCTTGTTACTGCGGCGTTATTGAAGCCGATGTGTGTCAGCAATTTTCTTGTAGTCACGAGACTCTCCTCCCTCTAACCGAGGCTTTCTATACCGAGTCGATACGAGCGCACTCGGCGGATTTCAGCAGCGCCGCAGCCAGCCTGGCGGCAGCGGTACTCAGCGAAACTGCGGATTTCGACGTGTTGTCGAGAAGTGACGAACGGGAAACGCTCTGGGCAGCGCGGATCAGGGTCTTGCGGAAAACGAATTCACGCCGGCGCTGGACAGCCCCGGCGGCAAGTACTGGAGTACTGCGGTGAACTCCGTCGTGCATTCTTGTTATCCCTTGCTTCCCCCGGCCGGGCCCGTCGGCCCCGGCTCGTCGCTAACGGATACGCCCGGGTCGGTTCCGGGTCCTTGCATCCGTAATGGAGCCAATTCTGGACCGACGCCGCGGTCGCGGCTTCATGCAGGAGGTCAGAACTCACCCGACCCGTGGACCAGACCGGAACTAACCCTTTGGACAGGGTCCGGGTGCACGTACAGACCGCATGGTTGTGCGGATTTTTAGCACCCGCACAACAAAAAAAAGACGCGTCGATCGACGCGTCAGTAGAGGATGAAGGGGTCAGAGTCCCTTTTCCGCCGTGCCGGTCGACGGTCGGCACGGCGGAAAAGGGACTCTGACCCCGATTGCTCTTAGGCTAGAAATGAAAGCCGAAACCGAAGAACACGGGTTGGATACCGATGAGCCCCATGCCGCCGAACACGAGACCCGTCGCGATGAACGAGAACGGGATCCAGGCCATTGTCTGCAAGCCCGGCCGCCCCCAGTCGCTGGCGTGCATGACCGCCATCAGGCCGTAGGCGACTGCGATGCCGAAGAGCGCGATCTGGAAGCTCGCCAGTGCGCCGATGCCGAAGACCATGGCTGCAAACCACTCGAAGCGCTGCACGATCAGCGAATCGGGATGCGTGTCGTTCCAGAATCCACCGGCACGCTGCTTCTCCTTGATGTCGCCTGTGACGAGGAAGCGGGCGCGGCGTGTGAACGCATAGCCGAGCACACTGATCGTCGACAGCGGCGCCAGCGCGGCGTAAAGCGCGGTGCTGTGCGTCAGGAAGCGAAACAGCCGCAGGGGCGTCTTCCACATGTCGAGCACGAAGCACAGGATGGGCGATACCAGCGCACAGACGGTAATCGCAAAGAAATCCCACGTGTACAACACGTTCATCTTTGCGGGCATCAGCATCACCGGAATCTCGAACGCCCTGCCCAAGGCCTCGAACGTCAGGATGCTGCGCTCGCCGATCGTGAGCGGCAGTACGATCGCCGCGAGGATCATGTAAATAAAGAAGAAAAAAGTGATCGGCAGGTTCGCGGTCGGGAACAGGATGTCGAGTTTCTCGCTCCAGGGCATGCGCCGTGATCGCAACAGGTCGACGCCGTAGCGGTGCAGGAACTCGCAGGTGCCGCGAGTCCACTTGACGTGCCGCACTCGGAACGCACGTACCGTTTCGGGAAACTCCTCGAAACACGTGACGTCGCTCGCGAACGTGCCGTAGTAGCCCTGCTCACGAATCGCGATGGCATAGGCCAGGTCTTCACTGACCACCTCGGGGAATCCACCCACCTGCTGCCAGCAGCTGCGCCTGAGCAGTGCCCCATGGCCCAGGAACATGACGAAGCCGTAACGATTCCGGAGCGGCTGGTACCACTTCCAGTGCACGTCGACGCCCCGGCACATGTCTCGCTGCAATTTCGTGCCACGTTGCACACAGCGATGGTTCGCCTGGATGAAGCCACATTTCGGATCGGCGTTGATGCGTGGCACGAGTGTTGTCAGAAAGTCACGCGGCAGTATCTCATCGGAGTCTGCAATGACGAACAGGGGTTCGCGGACGACGTTCTCGAGCGCATTATTGAGATTACCGGCCTTGAAGCCTTCCCGATTCGCGCGCCTGACCACCTGCACGTGGTCGAAGCGCCGCGCGAATTTGTCGATCTCGGCTTTCACTCCCTCATCGGAGCTATCGTCGAGGATGTAGACCGTGTAGTGCTCGTAGTCGAGATTCGCACAAGACATTGCACTCGTGGCAACGAAATCGTTGCAGGTCGTGTACAGCACTGCGACCAGCGTATCAGCCTTTGCCAGCGGCTGTGCGACTTCGCCCTGCACCTTGTTGATGATCGCGAACAGCACGACACTCAGGTTGTAGATGCCGTAAAGCCAGGCGATCGGGATGAAGAATACGAAGTAATGCATGGCGAACGAGGACACGGGTCCCTCGGCGGCCTCAAGTGCTTGCGCGAGCCTCGGCCCGAACCAGGTGAGTGCCGAAATCCAGGCCGTGATTATAAACGCGAACATCAGCGGCGAGCGATTCGCGGCCCTGCGAATCAGCCGGTCCTGCAGTGCACGTCGATCGTGGAGTGCCGTTCCTTTTGCGTAATCGGTCATGACACGCCCCCTATTTCGGCAGTCTCAGCGTCATGCCGAGCATGGCAACATTGAAGTCACCCGCAGGACCGTCTTCGTGACGGAACATGACGTTGAGGCGGTGAAACCCGAAGATCGGCACCGACAACATCGCGTGTGCCACCTTGACGCTCTGCGGATTGAGAGTGTCGACGGTACTGACCTCACCGTATCCGCCACCGGCAAGCAGTTCCCACCCTGCGCCCGCGGTATAAATCACATTGAGGACACTGCGCCACTCGTCGTCCCGATCAATACCCGTCGTGGAGAAGTAGTTGTTGGACTCAACCTGCCAGTGATCCAGGAACGGTATGCCTACGCCGAGATACCAGAGATTGTCGTCGTAGCCGAGCTCGTGCGCGCCAAGTTGCGCGCCGAGCGTTAGTCTTCCCGGCAGACCGCCCAGCACGACTTCGCCGCGGTACAGATCCTGGTCGCCATCGGGGAGCAGCCTGCGTCCGATCTCGACATTGCCTGAAATGTTGTCCGTGAACTGGTACAGCGCGCCGGCGCTGTAGGTCTCGGCACTTTCCCCTTGCCGCGCCAGCGCGGGATTGTCGAGGCTGAGACTGTTGTCGTAACGGGCCGACAGCCGCGTATCGCCACCGACCCACCAGGCAAACTCTGCAAGCCTCAATCCAGAATCCGCGTTCGAGGTCGAGCCGTACCAGATTGCAGCTTCGCCCCGCGGCGTGGCGTTGAACGCCGCACGACGGCCGGCGTCCGCATCATGCCGGCCTGCATCGATTGCGAGCGCACTGTCGAATGATGCAACGGCCTGCCGGACATTGCCGCTGTGCAAATGCGCCTGTCCGAGCGCGACAGCCAGTTCCGCGTCATCGCTGTCGGCGTCCGACAGGATTTCGAATCGTTTCTGCGCGCCTTTTTAGTTGCCGGACCAGAGTTGCAGGTACGCGTCGCCTTTCAATGCATCCCGATGCTGCGGAGAAATCTGCAGCGCTCGCTGAAACGTTGCCTCAGCAATGGCATTGTCGCCCGCCCAGGTGAAGGCATAGCCGAGCCCGACGAGTGAGTCCAGGTTGTCCGGCTCTAACGCCAGCGCCTCTTGATAAGTCTCCTGCGCTGCGTAGTAGTTGCCGCGCCATGCCTGGGCGGCTGCTTTGCCGTTGAACGCGCGCACGTTTCGCGGTTCTTCACGCAGGATGCTCATAGCTCCGCTGCATCAAAGAGTAGTCACCAGCCTGTGCGGCAGCGCTCGCCCGGTCGAACATTTCTTCACTGGCCCAGGTTTGGCAGGCAATAGGAAGCCATGCGACCAATGTCGCTATTCTTAAAACGTTCATTGTTACCCCCCGCGAATTCCCGTTATGAATTCGCTTTGTGTTTATGTCAGTGCGGCTGCGTAATGTCCGAAGATGGCCTCGCGGAGACCGCTGTGTAGTCGTTGTGGTAGACGACTTGTGATATCAGATGCGCCGCGTTCGCCGCGCCGTTCAGGTCGAAATGCACCCTGCGCGGTTCGAACTTCGCCAGTTGCTGAATCTCGTTGGCGAGTGACGCACCGTTAAGATGGTGTGGCATCAGCAAACGGCCTGCGCCCCAGTAAACCAGGCGCTGGGCGCGCACGATTTGTTCGTGACGCTGGCCGTTGCCGCAGGGAACGAACAACGACGGCGTTCGTGTACCGATCGCGTTGACGGCCGTGTTGTAGCCACATTGACTTATTGACCAGCGAGCCTTGGCCATTTCCGCGCGCAGATCGGCCACCGACCGCTCGAGGATCAGGTCCGACACACCATCGGCGGTGGCCAGAAGTTCCTGCCACTCATCCTCGGGTAGCCACTTGCCGGCGATGATCTGCATCGGCAGCGGCTTGGTCGGTCCGAGGATCTTGTGCGCCTCTATAGCGGCATGATACAGGGGTGCGCCGTGCTCGCCATCGCCCGCGGAAACGAGAATCGAGTCCAGTCGCGCATCGCTGCGAATCTGCTGCTCGCTGTCGTCCCTGGTGACGAAACCCGTGTGGTAAATGGGCGTGTGCAGGGTGTTCTTCGGCTGGAAGAATTCCTCGATGCGTGCGAAAACAGGATCCGACTGGACGACGACCATGTCGAAGTACCGGTCCAGCAGCTCCGCCGCCTTGTCGGCGCGAGTCTCGTCCCGCTTGTTGGATTCAGCCAGGATACCTTCGGTCATGCACACGACCAGGGAATCGCCGTAAACACCGTTCCGCGCCCGCTCGATCAGTGGCAGGACTTCACCGCGCGCTCCGTGTTGCGCGAAAGGAAAATTCTCAATGACGACCACACGTGGCTTCAGTCTCTCGAACACGCGAATCATGGCGTCGCGTCGTACGATGAGGCGTTCGCGAAGTTCCTGGGAACGCCCGATGTCGATGATGTTGCTGTCAGGGTCGATGCCGAGCGCCGGCAGGAAAACAAGTTTAACGCTGTCGGGCACATCGATGTCGTCGGTTGCTGTGTCGCCCAACAAGACCGTGACATCGAACGTGTCGCTGAGTTTCCGCACGACCTCCATAGCCCGCCGCAATTGCCCTGTCTGCCTCTCGCTGCGACAGCAATAAATTAGCGCTGATCTTGTCATTGTTCTGCTTCGCTCTGCTAGTTGGTGGGCGCCCGGCCATGCCTGCCGGGCGCCTGCCATTTACTATTTCGAACTGGCGCTACTCCATTTCCAGTTCCAACTCGCGTGCCGTCAGCGTCGTACCGTCGGCTTCTTCGACACCCTTGGCATCCACGATGACGCCACCCGTGCCGACTGCGCTCCAGAAGGCGTCCGCGGTTATCGGGTTATTGTTGCCGTCAGAGTAGTCGTCCGGCTGGACGTTGCTCGTATCGACCGTAACGCCGAGAATCACGAAGGAATTCCGGCCACTGACGCTGCCGTCCTCGACGAAGCCACGCAGCTCCGTATCGGGGTCGAGATCGTCGCGCTCGAAGACGAACGCGGTTATCTCTCCGGTCGGAATCTCCTGGCCGCGCGCTTCGACAAAGTCTCCTGCCATGACGCTGCCGGCATCAAAGTTCGGATCATCGTCTCGCTTGTCCTCGAAACGCGTCTCACCATCGTTCGTGTTGATGCGGATATTGAGAATCCTGATCTCGCCGTTAACGATGGGATCAACCACACCCGTGACGCGGATATTGGTCGAGGTCTTGATCTCGACTTTGGTGGCGAATATGTTGAGGTCACCGTCTAGATCGCCTTCAACCTCGACTTTCACATTAACGTCCAGCAGGTTTTGGTCGCCTTCGAAGGTCGTGGAAGCCGGATCCGTGGCGACAGTGAACGTGGTAGATCCGACACGCACATCGAAATCAGAGATTGAACGGAAGGCCGAGATGAAGCCCTCGATCTCGAAGTGATCGCCCTCGTTGCCATCCAGACGGTTGCCCTTGAACTCGACCTTGGATGCAGCCAGCACGTCCGGCTGCCCCGCGCTCCCGATGCTGAAGTCGCCGGGTGCGCCCTTCACTTCCACGGGTTGCCCGTCTTCGGGCGCACCGTTGGGGAAGTTCTGGATCAATGGCGTTGCGCTGTAGTTCACCTGCAGGGCGTTTATCATGAACGTGCTGCCCGGCACATTGCCGCTGACGATACCGTTGACTTCGAACTCGGTGACCTCGCCCGGCTGCTTGCACTCGATGCGCGTCGCATCGATGGCGCCGCTGGCCTGAACCGTGCCATAAACCTCTACGGCGAAGAAACCGGTCAGTCCCGTAAGGTCGTCGAAAGTGACCGCGCCGCAGTTATCGTCGATCGATGTAGTCGCAGTGGAATTCACCGTCTGCCCCATCACGATCGCAGTATTCAGGTCGACAAGACTGGTCGCCGGTCCTTTGACAATTTCGTCAAGCTCGACGCTTTCGGCAACCGCATTCGCGTTGTTGTCGTCGATCGTGCCTTTGACAATGACGGTCTCACCGACTTTGAAGGCGTCCTGGGCGGACGGGTTGTCGTCGCGCGTGAACTCCGTCGCGGCATTCGTTTCGTATCTCACACCGTTGACGATGACGCTGCCGAAGCCCGTAATCGGCCCGACTGCTACGCCGACACCCGTGCGCGTAATGCCGCCGGTCGGAGGTGGTGGCGGAGGCGGAGGCGGTGAGACGCCACCATCGCCGCCGCTACTGCCACCGCAGCCAGCGAGAATCAATGTCGTGAGCGCCAGGATCGCGCCAGTTCTTCCGAATAAAGCTTTCATGTCATTCATCCTTGTTGAAATTCGTCATAAATGAGATAGACACCGACGCCCAAGCGAATGGGGCGCGTGTCGGTGTCCGGTGTATTGTCGATCTCGTGATTTGCGAGCCAGCCATCCATCTCTTCAAGAAATGCCAGGCCCTGCGACTCCACGAGTTTCTGAAATGTGCGAAATGCCCTCGGCGTAAGCTGCGCGTTGTCGGCGATCGCCTCGAAGCGAGGCGCGGAGTCGCGATCTTCGTTGAGGTTGTGCTCGAGCGTTGCAGCATGGTCATGAAGCGCGACACCCATCCGTCGAACGATTTCAGGATCGAGTTCTGAGTACACATAGTCACGTTTCAGTACACGGAATTCGCCGCTTGAGAGTTCCTCGATCAGCCCTCTCTGCTGCATCTCCTTGCGGATGGCTCCATGAGGCAGGTCTCCAGCATAGCTTTTCAACAAACTCGACAAACTCCCCGTTGTGCCAGTAGCAGGCAGATCTTTCGGTCGGCCGTCGTCACCGGTGAACTCTGTATCAACGTGCCAGCCCGTCAATATCCTGGAGATCTGGTTGCCCTGCTGTCTTTCCACGTCTTGCTCACCCTCGAGCAGATGATCACGGACCCGCGCAACTTCGCGACGGGCAAGACCGGTCATCATGGCAACCCGCGAGTTATTCGTGGGCCGTCCCTGTATCCCGTAGTCATCCCTTGCGACCTGCACGTATGCCTCCTTGGAGATTTCGCCGAACTCACTCCAGGTGACGCCGTGCTTCAGTAAAAAGCGAATGACCGGCAGCAACAGGTAGCGACAGCTTTGAATTACGTGTTCCTTGAATTCCACTGGTTGCCTCAAAATCCCTTGTATATGTGCTCTTTTAGCACACATACAAGTTTTTGCAAGCTAAATATCTGTTTTCTCTTGAAACCAGTGGTGTCTGCAGCGACGCGCCTCCTCTAAGCTCATGAAGTTCTGGACTTTTCATGAGGTGAGTACGGATTATTGGACCGACGGGTTCAATTTGACGTAATGGCGCTATTGCGCCGGGGCGGCGCTATTGGGCGGAGGGAGTCTTGCGGAGATACCGGCTCGGGTGGCGGTCGAGAACATTACTCTCGAAGCCCGCTATATGCGGCGCAACGAGATGCTTGCTGACAAAGAAGTACAGCGGAACGATCGGGTCGTCCCGTAGCACTTCGGCCTCGGCCACGGCGTAGAGCCGCATTTGTTCTTGCGGGTCTGTCGCTGCCTCGGCGTCGCGCAGTAACCGGTCATAGCGCTCGCTCGAGTATCCCGGCAGATTCTGCGGGCTCGTCGAGCGCAGGATGTCGGTGAAGGTGCCGGGGTGGTCATAGTCGCCACTCCAGGCGAATTTCATGACCTGCCAGTCCTCGCGATTCTCACGGGTCGCGAGAAAGTACTTCCATTCCCGCTTGTCGAGTTCGGTCTCGACGCCGAGCACGTCTCGCCACATGGCCGCGACAGCCAGCACGATCGTCTCGTGAAAATCGCCGGCATCATAAAGCAGATTCAGCCTGAGCGGCTGCTCCACGGAGTAACCGGCCTCTTCATAATAGCGGCGCGCCCTCTCCTGCCGTTCCGCTGACGACAGCGCCGCCCAGTCGAAGCGCGCCGGTTTGTAATTGTTGACGCCATCCGGTACGAGCCCGTAGGCGGGCTGCTCTCCCCTGCCGATAACCTCGACGAGCGCATCCCGATCGATTGCCATCGACAGAGCCTTGCGCAACGTCGCATTGTCGAATGGCGCCTCGCTGAGGTCGAATGCCAGGTAGTAGAGTGCGAGGCTCGGCGCAATTTGCAGCTCCGCGGCATGAGTCTCCCGCAGACTGGTCAAGTGCGAACCGGGTACCGTGGACGTGATGTCCAGCTCTTCGGCTTGAAACATGGTCAGCTCGGTTACGGGCGCGGTAATCGCGTAGAACTGAACTCCGTCGATAGCGACCTGGTCAGCCTCGCGGAACGTCGGATTCCTGCGCAGGCGAATATGGCTACCCGGGTGCCACTCATCGAGCAGGAACGGGCCGTTGCCGACGAATGCTTCGGGATCCGTAAATCGCTCGTGCGGCACATCAAACTCCCCGAAATGCGGGTAGGCAATCGGCATCGTCAACACCGATGGAAAGTAAGGTGCCCGTGTGCCGAGTTCGATGATCAAGGTTCTGTCGTCGATCGCCCTGACGCCAAGAGAATCGACCGGCATTGCCCCGCTTGCGACTTCCTCTGCATTACGGATTGGATGTAACAGAAAGTTGTACGCGGATCCGGTCTCGGGCGAGAGTGCGCGCTGCATGCCGGTGACGAAATGCCCGGCCGTAACCGGCGAGCCGTCGGACCATTTAGCGTCGCCCGCCAAGTGGAACGTATAGACCAGCCCGTCCTCGCTGACTTCCCACGAGCTGGCCGCTGCGTTGACGATGTTCCCCGTCGCATCGGTGGCGAGCAGCCCTTCATACAGGTCCGTCAGAACGTTGAAGGTATGCGTATCCTGCGCGAGTGCCGGGTCGAGGGTCTGGGCATCCCCACCGTTACCACGATGGATGATGACAGTGCCGAAGTCGGCACTGCTCTCGGAAGCGCGATCACTGCCCGGCCCGAAGACGTAAAACGCGCCAACGATCATGAGCAGCAATACTACGAGCGCTTTTGCCCGAATCGTCATGGCCCCATTTTTCCACATGGACGCGACCCTTGCCACGTACCTTGCGGGTTATTGCGCGTTGCCGAGTCCGGAGCTAATACCGACAAATAACCTGAATTTCGGGTCACTCTGCACGCCGTTGAGATTCTCGATGACCGGCACTCCGAGCGACGCATACGCCGTCCATCCATTACGATTGTTGAAGCGCACACTCGGTGCAATGTAGACGAGATTGCCACCCGTGTGGGTCTGGCGTATGTCTCCCACTGTCACATAGTCGCGCCACTCACCGTTGAGTTCGACAGCGATATCCCAGGAGTTCTCCGGCGCGTCATGATGATGACTTGCGGCTCCATGACCGTGCTTGCTGTCGTGTGTGAATCGATACGACAGGGCGATGTTATAGTTAAAGACATCACCCAGGTTTGAAAATTGCGAGCCGTCACCCGCGAACGCATAGAGCACGTTGCTATCGAGGTTTATCTTCGACCATTGGCGCGTAGCCGCCATACCGGCAAGCCAGTCCCAGGACCCGGAACCCGGCTGATGCTCGGCCTCGAACCGATGACCTTCGTCATTTAAAACATCCGTTTTGCCCGTCGGTGTCTTGACGCCCATCAATGCGGACACGTGCACATTACTGTCATCATCTCCGAGGAAACGATATTGGCTGTAGAGCGTCAGATCGCCGATGCCACTCGAACTACCCAGATGCCTGATTTCCGGCGCTTCCGCAGCAGAGTGATCGCTATCGGCCAGGAGATCCTCATCTGCGTGCACGTCCTGTTCGGTATGGCCGGGTTCTTCCTCGTGCTGATGGGGGCCTTCCCGAATGCCAGAGCGCGTGACGTAAGGCAGATTCAGCCCGATCGTCAGCCTGTCGGTGAGTCCGAATGCGGTGTTCAGGGAGAAATTGCTGACGTCTTCGACGCTATGTACCTGCTCGCCATCCTCTGCGAGATGTGCAAGATCGAAATCGCTGATTTCGTTGTTCGACAGGTATTGCGACTCGAATCCAATCGTCATCGCGCCTTGCGGTAATGTGAGAGCGGTCAGCGTCGTAGTCGAGCCTGCGCCGTCTTGCTGCAAGCCTAGTGTCGGATGATCAGCAACCGCGATGGTGGGCACAAGCAAGACGCTCGCAAGCATCCCCGGTACGACGGCGAAACACGTCAATGGTGTTGGTACATTCATTTCCCTGGCCTCCGCAATCGGCGGGTCATTACCCGTCATTCCAGTGACCGCAACAGCAATCAGCTCCTGCCGTCACTCCGGACCATCTTAGGAAATCCGGCTACCTGAATTCATCACCCGGAGGTACAAAAAGGCCTACCCAGAAGTATGGTTGTGCCGACCTGCGCCAGGGATATCGAGGGCGGTAAGTATTGGGAAGATACGTATGTCTCGTGAGCTGGCAGCTGCGCTAGGATGACTATACTTGGGCAGCTCCTCGGCGACGATGAGTCAAAGTTTGTGCGATCGTTTCGGCTTCGACGGTGCCGGTATCACCGAGCGCCTGCGTATGGTCGGACTCACCAGTCCCAACGACTCAATAGTCGCGGAAGAACTTCAATCGCATGTCGTGCAGCCGCATATCGACGCGATCATTGACGAATTCTACGAGTCACTCGGGCAGCATCCGGAGTTCCTGAGAATCGTGCGGGAGCGCGGACACGTCAGTCGCCTCAAGATGACGCAACGCAAGTACCTGCTCAGTCTTGGCAACCAGTTCGATACGCATTCGTATTTCGAGGAACGTCTCCGCGTAGGCGCAGTGCACCAACGGGTCGGCGTATCGCTCAGCCTCTACCAGTGCTTCTACTGCATGCTGCAGAACCTGTTGATCACCAGGATTCCGGAGGAAATCAGGGCAAACCCGGAGTCATTCGCAACCCTGTCCAAGTTCATTCTCAAGATTACGTCGCTGGACATGTCACTCGCGATCGAGACATACCACTCGACAAAAGTGAGAACACTCGAACACTCGATCGATTCCATCCGCGATGAAGGGGAGTTGTTGCGCCGCACCTTGCAGTTCGACTCACTGACGCAGGTATGCAGCCGCCCGTACCTGTTGCAGGAATTGCGAGCAAGACTCACGGCCGCGCAGGCAGAGTCACGGCCGTTATCGGTCGTCATGGCAGATCTCGACCATTTCAAGAGCGTCAACGACGAATACGGACACCTGATTGGCGATCATGTGCTGCGAGACGTAGCAACACGTATGGTCACGGGTGCACGGGGCAGCGACCTCGTCGGTCGCTATGGCGGCGAGGAATTCCTGATTATTATCGATGACGCGGAGCTCGAAACCGCCAGCGACCTGGCGGAGCGAATTCGGGTCCGTGTCATGGCCGACCCGTTCTGCGAGGATTCGGTCTCGTTGTGGGTAACGACGAGTTTCGGCGTCGCTCAGGCACGTGCGGATGACAATGTAGAATCCCTGACGTCTCGCGCCGACCAGGCGATGTACGCGGCGAAGAAAGCAGGTCGCAACCGGGTGCGGACAGAGCTCGAAATCCCGCCCATCGAGACTATCGCCGGCCAAATGTAAGGCTACCGGACATGCCGGGACGTGAAGCGCGTCATGGCAGTAAGACCTCCGATCCGGTCTACTGAGATTCAGTTCTCATCACCGCGGAAAGGTCCTGCCCCGTGTTCATTCCCGTCAAATCGGATTTTCCCTTAATGCGCTTTCCTGCATTGACCATACTGGTGTGTGGCATATGCATTGTCGTGTTTGCATACCAGGTGAGCGCATGGAAACGCTATGGCATGGATCATATGCGCTACTGCGCGGGACTGGACCGCAGCCGTGTCACCGAGATGGTCTTCAACCAGATTGCCGCAGTGAATAACGTCGACAGCTGTGGCGAAATCATGTACGCAATTGCCAACTCCGAGGACAGGAATGCGACGATCGACGAATTGGTCAGCGGACTCAAACCCTTCTCCGGCTACAGTCGGGAGGATTCCAGGACGTACATGACGCAAATCATGCATGAAGAATTGCAGCGCTACGAGACGATGGTTGGGCCACATCCGAACGACGGTCTGGCTCACTACTCCGGATCGTGGAATCCGTGGAACATGATTACGTCCACGTTCGCACACGGTGACCTGGGCCACATTCTTTTCAACCTTATCTTCTGGATCGCATTCGCAGCGACCGTCGAAGCGCTGATTGGCGCGCCAATGTTCGTCGTCGTCTTTCTCACGATCGCGCTGTTCACGGGAGTTTTCAATATCGTCGCGGCTATGGCGACAGGCGTCGACTTTCGAACTGTCGGCTTGTCCGGCGTCGTTACCGGCATGATCGGACTGTATGCCTTCCTGTTGCCGCACGGCCGAATTCGCTGCTACTATTTTTTCGTTGTGATCTTCGGCTCGATCGCGATACCCGCCTGGGCCCTGGCGCTCTGGTACATCGGCGGTGACATCTTCCGCCTGTTCGCCTTCGAGAACAATGGCGCCATCAACGTCATGGCGCACGTAACCGGCGGCATTGGCGGTTATCTCTTCGGCGCCCTGTTTCTCCGCAAAGTGAAAATTGCGGCGCGAGACGTACCGCTCGCCGTCCACCCATAGACCTGTCAGCTGTGCCGGACAGGACTTCAAAGGGACAAGGTCGATCGCCGCCCCTCAATCAGCACGGCCGCCAGCATGTAGCAGACCAGCGCGACCACAATCACCAGCGTAAAGCCGAATTCGATCGCCAGTAACGTTGCAAGAACGGCGCCTAGTACCGATGCGAATCCGTTGAGGCCCCAGGCCCACGCGACGAAGTCCGGTGCAAGTCCGGCCACTTGCTTCAGTCCCAGCGGAAAAGGTATGCCCATGAAGAACGCGAGTGGCGCAATCAGCGCAATCGAAATCATGACCTTCGCCATGTCGGGAAGGCCGACAAGTGCGCGGAACAAGGTCGGCATTAGCAGGATGTAGAAGATTGCCAGTATGGCGATCGCCATGACTGCCAGGACGACCGGCGAACGGTCTCTGGCCCGTGCATGCTGTGCCAGACGCACCGAGTACGCACTGCCGAGGCCCGCGAATACCAGGAATCCGCTCAGGACCACGGCAACCGAATACAGCGGATGACTCAGGAACAATATGAACTTCTGAATAAACGACATCTCGATAAAAAGAAACGCCAGCCCCAGCAACAGGAAGTACCCACCGAACCGGCCTGCAATATCGCGCGGCCAGGTCCCGGAGCGCCGCGCCAGTGGCAACAGTATCAACACCAGGCCGATAACGACGGCTTGCAGCAGCGTGGCAACAAGAATCAAGTAACCCCACTCAATGAGCCCTGCGCCGCCCGCCTTGCGCGTTTGCATTACTTCCGGCAGCGAACGCCACCTGAAAAAGTGGAAGAAATAGGGCCTGTCATCCGTCGCGGGGCGGATATGAAATTTGTAACGATCGAGATAGTTGTCAGCGTTTTCGCCAAGCAGGGCCGTCGCGCCCTCGAAGACAAAAGTCTCGTCGAGCATATTGAAGCGATTGACCTCACTTTTCTGTATCCCCGGGTGCCAGGCGACGTCAAAGGAGCGCGTGCGTGAGAACTCACGGATCGCGTCGATATCCTCGGACGAGAACTTGCCGTTTCTGACCAGCAACGTGCTCGTATTCCAGCTGCGAATCAGCGCAAGCCTGCCGCCAGGATCTTCGATTGCACGACGGTCTAGCGCCTCGATCGCCGTCGCCAACAGTTTCAGGCTGTCCCGCGGCGGCAACTTTATCCAGCGCGTGATCGCGATCAGTCCACCGGGTCGCAGGTCGTCGAGGTAGGCAAGCAGCGCTTCCACCGTATAGACGTAGCTTTCGTTTAGCGCCTGCACACCCGCGCCGGATGCACCAAACGAATCCAGTAGTCCGATGTGAATAAGATCGTACTTCCCGTCGGTGCGCGCGACAAAGCCGCGTGCTTCGTCAATGTGGAGATTGACGCGACGATCCTCATAGACATGTCCTGCGAACTCGGCGTGAGCTTCAGTCACGAGCGCCGCCATCTGCGGATTGAGCTCAATCGCATCGACGCGGCGCGCGCCGTGGTAAAGCGCCAGTAGTACGTCGCCACCTGTGCCAGCCCCGAGGACCAGGACCGTTGGAGCATCGAGCAGTTGATACGGCAGTGCCGATGTGACATCGCCCAGGTACGCGAGCGCGTCGAGGTCACCGTCGAATCGCGTTATCGTACTCATTGCGTCGGCGTCGGTGAAAACAGCGAGTTGGTCGGGCGGAATGTGTCGCGTGTTGAAACTCAATCCCGGTGCGTGCCGGATAGGCACGGTCGGACTATCCACCACCGTGATCAGGCCCATCGGGCCGGACGCCTCCGAGATCGACTGGCTGTCGATGACCTGCAGCGACTGCGGAAGACCCTTGTACTCCGAGATCTGAAGCGCCGGCCACCCGGTCGCGGCTGCCATGCCCAACGTTGCGAGCCACAATACATGCGCGAGCGTGACCGAACGATATCGATATCCCAGAAGCAGAATCGAGCCCGCCAGGGGCAGCACGGCGAGGACGAGCAGCGCCATCTGCGGCGCGAGCACGAACAGCAGCGCGATAATCATTATCGCGCCGATGCCCGCACCGCACAGGTCGAAGAAGTAGATTCGATGGATCGCGCCGGCGCGACACGCTAATGCAAGACCGACACAGCATGCAGCGAAAAAGAACGGCACGAGAAAAATCAGGTAGACCAGCATCAACTTCAGGAACTGAGTAGCGTCCCAGACGATCTCGAGTGCGTTGAAGGAAACGTGCTGACCGGCGACAAACGCAATGACCATCGTCGTACTGAACAACAATGAGCTCGTTGCGAATGCGATCTCGAAACGCGGCTCGAGCGCATGCTTCAGCATCGCAATGGCCGTCCCACTGGCACCGTAGCCGAGCAGTGCGAGGCTGATGATCATGTACGCGAAGTGATGCCACTGCACGATTGACAAGACTCGCATCAACAGGATCTCGTAGCCGATCGCCGCAGCCGATACCAGCAATGTGGAGAGCAGCAGTCGGCGCACCGGCGTCAGTGTTCGCCGGTCAGGGGCACGAAGCGCACCGCCCCGATCTGCCGTGCAATAACCTCGCCATCCTCATTCTTCTCGAGCAACAGCAGGTGTTGCGTCACGAAACGCCCCCCAACCGGGATGACCATACGACCGCCGGGCTTCAACTGCTCGATGAGTGGAGGTGGCACATGACTGGACGCCG
>Ga0255052_10000061_pt1 | contig 74295 bp, 111 predicted proteins | sample JV7_2_21_MG_FD_188632 | JGI IMG/M metagenome (GOLD analysis project Ga0255052, IMG submission 188632) | Seawater microbial communities from Jervis Inlet, British Columbia, Canada - JV7_2_21 | ecosystem: Environmental > Aquatic > Marine > Inlet | place: Canada: British Columbia | collected...
CAGAAACCCCCAAGCAGGTGCACTGGTATGAAACTATGATTCGAGCCGATTTAGCCTTGGAGCTCGAACCCTTCATGCCGGTGAACATCTCCGAGGATTACTACTGGCACCAAAACGCTGTGAGCCTCGCAGAAGCCCTTGGGCCGGACGCGATACATACCGTCGAATGGAGGGGCACTTACTCCAGCGCCAATCTATTCCATACTACGAACATTGCTTGCAAAGATTTTGAGCAGGCTTGGAGTACTTCGCCAAATCGAGGTAAAAACGTGACTGCGATGGTAGATCGATTCCCCGAAGAAGCCTTCATGGAGTTGTGTATGAGGATCTCTAACGCTCGTAACCAAGCCAGGTCATAGTCTTCCCGTGAACGTCCCAGAAGTGCTCTTCGATTTCGGGAGTCATCTCGTCTTTCCATGAGCCTACAATTCCTCGCCTGAAGAAAGTGGGTTTGGCTTTGTGATATTTATCGAAGCTCGGGAGGGGGTCTTCGTTTATGATATCGAAAGATCCCCCTATCTTCTCCAGAGCAGCTTGCAGATACCTGGCCACAGTCCCCGCCTTTTGGTGCTCTAGCAGTTTTTCGTAGGTGATGAGCACGTACGGTTCTCGGCAAGGGCGACCACCGACCCACCAATAATAGAAGTCGCTCCATGCGCTGTGTCTGGCTCGACTGTACAGTAGTCTGCTGTACTCCGTAGGCGCCTCTTTGACATCGATGGAGTAGTGAGCGTAACTCACAATAGCGTTCTCTGCCGTCCCTTACTAGCACTAAGGCGGGAAGAGCCTTGGCGTCGTGCTGGTGAGTCTTCTGAGCAATCCCGACCGTACCACCTCGGGACGCGACAAGATTCTCAAGATCAGGTCTTTGGTAGTCGCGTTCGGCTGGGTGCTTGCGCAGCACAACCTGATAATCCTCGCGAGTATCGATGTCAAAGTGATGCTCGAGCAGAAGCCTGGTCATGGTGTTGCCGGAACGTGGGTAGGACGCCAGGTAGAACTCTCTCATATCAAGCCGCTTTCCTTGTGGATGAACATAGTGTCCTCACCGAGGTTGCCCCATAGCAGGTAGGGGCCTTTCTCAGTGAGCTTGTATTTCAGGTTCTTTGAGGGCCGTTCGATGCACAGGCACCGAACTAGGTAGTCAGAATACGGGAAGTCGGTGAGCACTGCATCTTCGGCTCCTTCGAGGTCGACACTCATGAAGTCGATAGGAGTTCCAGCCCACTGGAATAAGTAACTGTACTCATCCAATACACCTCGTAGCGTTCTAGTCTCCAGTTCAATCACGCGATTGTTAGCTTCGTCCTTTTGGAACGCTCGATGCACTTTGCGGGATTCTGCGGGATTTTTAACCTCCTCCTGGTAAACAATTCTACTCATCCACCCGTCACGAATCCAAAAATCCAATTTTTTGCCCTCTTCCCGCCACAGAAGAGCGTTTACATTGACGGTATTGCGTCGATTGAGTTGGAGACTTTGGAATGAAAATGGATTGGCTTCGACGAGCATTCCATTCCACCCATATTCCTCCTCGAGGAGCAGAGTATTCGAGAGATCTTTGCCGTTGCCGGCACCAAGCTCGACGAAGCTGAGATTCTTGGCGCCGCCAAAAAGCTCGACGACAACCCGATCTTGGCCATTCTGAGAATAAGTGATCATAAAGGACGCTCCAATTGAATACACATGAGTCTATGCTCCGTGTGTTGCTGCGCTATAGACCAGTGAGTGTAGTGTACTACGGGAGCTTTCTTCCAGCCAAGCGAGCCGTACATATGGCACCAAGGTTCATAGTGCCAGGTAAGCGGTCCTACGTGAGTGCCGTGGTAGTGCAGGAGCAATTGATCTGTGCATTCTTGGCGAAGCTTAAAGCACCTGTAGTCCCAAGAGTGCTCACCCTCATAATCCCTAATAAGTCCTATGACATTATACAGAGCTGTTTCATCAATCATGCAGGGCGTTGGCGGGCACAGTCCTGAAGGGGCGTCAAAAGTGAACTGATCTCTACCGTGATACCGGCCAGGCTTGAGCTCTTGCGCAGGGAAACTGTAATTAATCATGTCATAGTCGATAAGTAATCCACCTTGATTGACCATATCCAGCGCTAGCCAGCGGTAATAGGAGCAACGTTGCCAAGCGGCGGTCATTGGAGTCGGCGAGCCTAGCACTAAGTATTCGTTTCTCTGAACCATTCCAAAAGCGTGATGCGTCTCCGCGTCTTCTCGAGTGAGCACGTGGAAAGTCCAGCCTTGCTTCTCCCAGCTTTCTCGGCACAGCTCGAGCAAAGCGCGCTCTTCAGCGAACACACCGGGCAAATCCTCAAAGTATACATATACATCAGACATTACGACCCCCTATTTCTCCAGTGCGGATAAGCACTTTTAGATTGAACCATGCGTTGCGTGCTGTGAGCGCCTCACTACTGAGATCCTCCCAAGCCCCACGATGCAGGGGGTGGTAGGCGTGCTTATCGCTCAAAGTCTCAACCTGGAACTGTTGAGCAAGTGCAGCACTGAGGTGAATTGCGGCAGTATCCCACCAAGGCTCACCAATAAGCATTTCCTTGGGATAGTGCTTTCGGAGTACTTCCCACGCTTTCGGGCGTACGAACCATCCATCGGCTGAAATTCCAGCATTCACAGGCATGCTCTTGAAGGTTTCTTGGAGCATGCCTTGCTCGCTCACCGCATTCAATAATGTGAGGGCGTCTACATCATTGCGCGAGAGCAATATTATATCAGCTTTCGATTCAGCTAAGGCCTGCATTCCGACGAATGAGAGTACGATGTCAGAGTTCATGAGACCTACTGGCCGGTCGGTGCACCCGAGTGCTTCGACAGCGTAATCCATGAGGTCTCGGATACGCGGCAATTTGCGCGGACCTACGAGGTCAATGTGGTCCATTTTCTCGCTCTGGTACCACACAGGTAAGAACTCACTGAAGCAAGTATTGCGCGCCAGGTAGTGAAGCCTACGCGACGCTATTTCACTGCGCTCCAGCGCACCGGGGTCGCACGTATTCGGCAGTTTCTCGAACAGTACTATGGTCATGATTATCCTCCCTTGCGGGGAGGCTATCACGCTGATTTGAGGGGGTCAATTCGGGAGTGAATTACTTACACTTGGAGGTTTTGACAAACTTCGTACCGCCGCCACGAGTTTTGCACATACAGCGTTTGCCGACTTTTTTCAGTCTGCGCATTTTGAGGGTTCCGGGCAGACAAGCAGCCTTGGCTGATTTCCGCTTGGTGGCTTTCCGCTTCTTGGTTCCGGTTTTCAGGCCACAGCGAGAGTTCTTCGCCAATTTGCCCGAGCAGAAACAACGTTTGTGAGATCGAACTGATACTTTCTTACAAGCCATGATATTACTCCGTGAGGGCTACGAGTACCGCAGCGCCAGTTACGGCTGTGCCAGCAATTACAGCAGGTACAAGCCAAGTTGGTTTTTTGCCCGTGTAGGCATCTATTTCAGCCTGCGAAACCAGGCCCTCTTCAACTGCTTTGTGTGCAGATTGTTCAATGCTATTACGAGTTATGCCGATACCTATCTGAGCCAAATTGGCGATACCTGCATACTTCCCGCGAGAGTTCACTACTTCTCTAAGGACCGGCACAACTGCTGAGTTGCCCGTAGTCTCGGCCACCTGGAGAAGTAGAGATAGTTTGGCCATAGGCATCTTGTGCGCTGCCTGCGCGATGACCATTCTGCGCATTTTCGCCGACTTCTTGAACTTCTTGTGCCACTCCGGGTAATCGATGGCTTCATCTTTCCATCGCCGTGCTGGAGCCTTCGTCCATCGAGAACGCTCCGCTGGCGTAGACTCTAACCACAGTTGCGCCATATCATTGTAACGCGCTCGAGCGGCTAGACCAATATGAGCGATCATCCATTCGCCCATAAATGACTGCGCTGCGCCGGTCGCCCCAAAGCTGAATTTAGGGGGCACGAAAAGACGTCCCTTGAGCGACTGAGCAGGCTTCGTGATTGAAGCAGTACTTTGCCTCGCCCGAGCTTCGGCATCGGCTTGGGCCTTGATAGCGGCTTTACCTGCTCGGCTCCGAGCGTCGACTACGAGCGCACTGCGCTTATCGGGATCTTGTAGGTTCGATACGGTCGTTTGGAAGGACTTCGTAGTACTGGTAACGAGATCCTTGTATTTATTGACCTTACGCATAGCGACACGCTGGGCAATCTTATCCGCGCTCTGGAACGCTTCCATTGCGCGTCTTTGGTAGCTGTCGGTTTCTTTAACAGCCCACGATTGTAAATCGCTGACCTTATCTCCGAGAAGAGCTTTGAGATCTTCGGCATTCCACTCCTCCATATCGAAACTAAAATCTTCCATGTCAATGGCGCTGTAGACGTCATAGGCTTGCTTGCCCATCTCTACATAGCGATTGATTTTACGGAGATATTTGTCGACTGAATCGAGCAGTCCACTGATTTTGTTCGCGTTCTTGATAACCTTCTCAGCAGCCCAAGGCCTAGCCATGTACTTCTTCGAGCGCATATCGCTTGAACCGTACACGTAGGGGCCTTGTTGTCCTCGCGCTACGAGGTCAATTAGGTAGGGGGAGAATCGATTGAACGCCGTGGGCATTGCAATAGACCAATCTGCCTTTTCGTCTAAAACCTCCAAGATATTCTTCAAGGTTTTAGCAGAGCCGGCAGGTAGCTTCGCGTTAGGAAGAAGGGGTACTTCACCACTCGCGTACATGAAAAGAGCTTGAGAGCTTTGGGGCTCGTCAGCCGAACCACCGTAGTTGCCTTGCATGATAGGGTAGATAACCTTGAGAGCTTCCCCAATGGCTTTGACATAAGGTACTTCCACCTTGGAGAGTGCAGTAGCCACAGGTTGAATACAAGCCTTCTCAAGCATGCACATTGGCAGTCCAAGCACGAGATCCCAAATCGCGTTAACAAACTCTCCCATAATCCGCTCGGCGGTCTCGTTGCCGTTCATCCGACGTACGAGCTTTTGAGCAGCTTTTCGAAGACCACGACGACCTTTGCCGTAGTTCTTACCCATCATTTTACTAGCTTCCTTGAGATAAGGATCGAGGAGCTCCATTAGAGCCTCTTGAATGCCAATAATGATGGTATCTTGAGCCACGGAGGCCCCAGCACTGAGAACAACTTTAACGATGTCCAAGACATCGCGCCAGTCTTTGACCTTCGTGAAAGCGCGCAAAGAATCCTTCACTGCTTCTTCGAAACTGCCCCATCCACGGGAGGCAGCATCTTTGATTTTGCGACGAAGATCCTCATTGGTAGCCACTTGGTAAACAGCTTCAGAAGCGCCACCAGTCGCAACAGCTCCTGCAGCCCTACCGACTTTCTTCCAGATTCTCCTGGCCTTCTTGCTCATCTTGCCAGTAGGACCGACAACACCGACAAGGAGAGGTCGAAGATTTCTATCGGCTACACGTTGGTCCGCTCGAGCACTCGCAAGATACAAAGCAGTATTCTGTGATCGCTCGGAGTCAATACCCCTCGCAACCATAGTGCGCTTCGTACTCACGTAATCCCTTACCGCCTCGTCCCCGCCATACCTACGCAAAGTAGGTATTACGATTCCTCTAAGTTGAGGATTCTGCGCGAGGGCGTAGAAGTTCGGAAAGGTGTGTAGAGCGGCATCCATATTATCCACCGTAAGCCGAACCCATGGCGCTTGCGTCCATGGTGCCCTGTACTGAGATGTTCTCGCCGCGTGCAGATACGTCAGCAAGTGTGGGTTGGTTCTTTGGTTTCGGTGTCGGTATGGCTGTTACTTCACCGGCATACCCGCCGACTGGTGCCTCGAGGGGAAGGCCCATTGTCGGACCCATGGTGCTCATAGGCTCCGGGAGGGTCATATCAGCGGGACCGGGAAGGGCCTTGTTTGTCCCCTCGAGAACCTTCATGGCCAGCGACCGAGCAACGTACCCACCAAGCCAGCCGGCACCACTGTACATAGCGACGTGCTGAATCTTGGGGGATTTGCCTTTGCTGGCCATACGCGCGGTACCCCATGCCGTGGCCGTGATGGAAGTCACGATTGGAACGCCCTGGCGTAGGATCTCTATGACTGCATCACTCAACCACAGCATTGCGTTATCCTATCAGTTGGCCGGAGACTGGATCTACGGCGTATCCACCAAGTTGAACGTCCAGGCCCTTGATTTGTTGTATGCTCAGACCAGACAGTTGCTGTGCGACAATGCCAGCGACTGAAGGTTGCATAGTGATACCGGCCCAATCGGATTGATACACGCTACCGGCCAGCCCAGAGTACCCATCAGGGTTGGTGAGTTGCATCCGCTCGAGCATTCCTGGGAATACAGAAGCGCCAATCCAAGCCAAACCACCAGCGATGATCCCGCCGATTGCGCCAGTTGCTGCGCCAGCTCCCCAAGGGCCGTACCCTTTTTCACGGAGCGTTCCGTAGGTACCGTAACTGAGTGTTCCGGAAAGTGCGCCACCAGCGACGACAGTTAGAAATCCCAAAAATCCCATCATTTGCAATTCTCCTATTTCCTGCGCGGTGGCAGGGGTTTGATGTCGCTGGCGAGATAGCGATCATAAATTTCGTTTACTGCACGAAAGACGAAGACGCCGCCGACAAAGAGGATCACTTTCCCGAGGCCGTTTAAGTAGGCTTGAGAAACGCTTTGCGAACCTTCTTTACTCTTGTCCATCTTCTTCTTCCGTCTCTTCTAGTTCTTCGACTTCAGGTTCTTCTTCGGCACCCTCGAGGAGTTCAGGACCATCGAGTTCCTGGGTGGTCTCCATGTCTTCGTCACTCACGGTAACGACTTCCTGGCTGATTCCCCAGATGTACTCGCGGATGTCTTCCGGCGCGAACACAGCGCCTTTACCCACTAGGAGATGATCTCCATGGTAGGAAGCTGCTGTGTTGCCGTGCTCGAGTACTAGGCGGCCGAAAAGGACTTGTACGGCGGTAGAGCCCCGACATGGTTCCGCTGGATCAACTTTGCAGACATCTTGAAGCCAGCGAGCTAGCTCTGTGATGGCTGCCATTCGTGCACGATTTGGACGGGCTCTGAGTCTAAACATGTCTTCGATCCTCCTAGAGTGGACGCCCAATGCCATTGGCTGCCACATGTTCGTATCCGTGTTTGACCTGTTTGAGGCCTATTGCCTGGCTGAGATGTTGTTGCATCTCATCCGTTAGCCCCGAACCACCATCCACGAATTCGTGTACATCCACGTTCTTTCCCCGGTATCTCATTTGCTCGCCGAGCCACTTGAGAGACTGCTGACGAGAGTTGAGTTCACCGTAGCTACCGCCGCTGTACCAGCCTTGCTTGTAGGCGTAGAACCCCGCTGCAGCAGCACCGAGAAGAAGAAACAATCCGGCTACTTTTTTGGTATCCATGATTTTACTTCTTGAACACGAGGTACAAGACCGCCGCGCCTGCTATTGCTGCCCCTGCGTAGAGGTAGGGTTTCATTTCGTCTTGAGCGCCCTTGGCTGCTTCACGACCGGCCATCATGGCTTGCTCTTGAACGAGGTTAGAGCCGCGTGTAGCAAGAGTTCCGCCCATTCGCTGCATGTCGCGAGCGAGGTTGTTCCATTGCTTCTTTGCTCGTTTGATTGCCAAGGGGTTGAGCGTTCGGATGCGATTGCCCAACTTGGTAGCGGTCTTGTAAGCACTACCAGCGCCTTGAGATGCTACGCGATTCGCCGCGCTTGCAACATTCTTGAACGTGTCTAGTTCCAGTCCAGGGAGCGCGCCATACGCGCCAACATCTATCATCATGATTCAGTCCTCCTGTTAGCACGTATATTTAGATTATACCCCCGCCTGGGAGGAGGGTAGCAGACCGAAATATACAGTGTCAATGTCATATTACACCCAGAGCATCTTTTAAAACGCTTTTTGCCAATTCTATTCCGCCAGATCGAGTTAAATGCAGCCCATCTGCACCGAGCCCCGTGATTTTAGTGCTGTTTACCACTGAGCACGGAATAGGGTGTCTCTGGATGAAGGCATTTACTTGCACGGTCTCGGCCTGCAATCGTCGCCCTTTAGTGTGCGTGCTCCACGGAGTCAAAGTCACCGCAGCAACCGGCACGTCTTGAGCATAAAGCGCCCTATAAATCTGGTTCAATTGCGCTTGCACGTAAGCTACTGTCTTTCCAGAAGCGAGATCATTCACACCACCCAAGAGTACCACTAGATCAGGAGTGTTCTGAGCAATGCGAGAGAGCCCCTCTTCGGCGATAAAAGCCAAACCCTTACCAGGGTATGAAAGTGTGGTGATCCGAGCTCCAGGGTACTTGGTGAGCATTACTTTACGGACAGTCTCGCGATAGCTTGCAGTACCAGTGATCGAATCTCCAAGGAGTACGATCCGAGGGGCAACCATAGTGCGCGGGAGGCAGTGAGCGTCAGCAGAGATCAAGTTGTAGAGCAAGAAAGACGCTCCCGCAGCTCCGACTAATGTGAAAAGTATCTTTGAATCAATCATAGACAGCCTCAGTGGTATCTGGTAGGCTGGCGTCACCCGGTGGGGTATTTAAACTTTCAAATAATCTCTGGAGTTCTTGAATCTGCTTCAAGACAGCTTTCGTCTTGTCGATAGGCTGTACTTCTGTCACTGGTTCCACTTGTGGACCTAACCAACCCATTTGGCCCGCAGTCGCTAAAGCAGCAGTAACGCCAGCAGAAATCACGGCAGTCAAAGCGATCATCCGGAAGATAGTGCCCCAGTCCTTCAAGTCTTTAAACGAAGGGCGTTTCGGCGGGATACTCGACCGAGGCGTACCGTGAACCGGAGTCCTCTTTCGGTGGTCGAAAGCCTGCCAACGTCCGGTTTGCTCATTCAATTGCCGGTCGTGATATCCAACTTGCTTTTGGAGCTGCTCAAAGCCTCTCAACGTCGGCAATTCCGCGCTGATTTTGTCGAGATTGTCAGTGAGCTTCGTAAGATTGGCTGTCTGTGTTTCTTGGATCGCTGCGAGGCGCTCAAGCCGCATACCCTGACGATTCACATCCTTTTGGATGGTATCCAGCTTCGAAAGGAACTGGATGGTGATCGTAGAGGTATCAGGCATCACAGTTCTCCTATGGAGCCACAACGCCAAGGCGCTTGGTGAATGAGTAATCGGTACCTTTGAGTGGCGAACGTTCACCAGCTACAGCTACTTGATCTCCTGCATCTAACTCCAATACGGCGAATTGTGCTGTTTTGTGCGTGGCGTCTGTCACCGGCATGGTGCCCACCACCGCAGTCATCAATGTGTTGTTAATGTAAACATTCCATTGACCGTCAAAGCGTCTCGTGATGGTGACGTGAGTCCATACCGTAGGAGCTACCAAGCCGGGTGCAGATACCGCTATATTGGTGACGACACCCGCAGTAACTCTGCTTAAGTAAACGGCTTCAGTTGCGTCGACTTGTAGGCGGTAGCCATTGAACGTAGTGAATGGAGTCTGTTCGTCTCCTAGCCATAAAGCTGAAACACTTGCATCTTGTTTCTTGAACCAAAAATCCCATGTACCGTAAGCTGCGCCACCAGGAGTACTTCTAAAGTCTGCCGCCTCAAGACGTACACTTCCGGCTGAATTACAGGTGAGCACTTTTGAGATGTTCTCAGTGACGTCGAGATCAGGGTTGATTGACCACGTGCCTGCGTCCCTCAAAAACGGCGAGTTCCCACCGATGAATCCACCAGTCTGGCCTGCAGCCGAAGTGTTGGTCTTGATACCCTCGGTCGTACGGAGCTGCACCAATTGTGCACCGGCATCGTAGGAGGCCTGAACCTGCACAGCAGTGCGAAGAGTGGAATAGAATCTTGGTGCTACTATTAATCCTCCTGGGCCTACTATTCCAGCAGCAGCTTGAGTAGCTCCTAAGTATTCCCCAGTGGTATTCGTATTGCCTAAGACAAGCGCACCCGTAACAGCTACTTTGCCATTTATGTAGATAGTTCCAGTGCCTGCCGAAGCCGTGAAGGCGATATGATACCAATTGCCTACGGATAGAGCCTCTGAAGAGGGAACTGTGAGAGTACCTGCTGACCCGAATACGCGGATAAGAGTACCAAAGCACTCTACAACCCAGTTATTAGTGCCAAAAGCCAGTAAATTGCCTGATCCAGCTAAGATGTACCTTCGTGTAGCCGTTAGGTACGCAGGCTTGTACCAGAACTCGCATGAAACCGTTGAACTACGCACACTAGGCATTGATAAGGGTATGTTAGAGAGTGCACCACCGGCCAGATCCTCGCCAAAATTCAGAGCGTTCCCAAGGAAGCACTTCTCTTGCGAAATCTTCACTCCCACGGGAGTATTCGCTACGCCGTCGTCGAGGTTGTAGAGGTCTCCGTCGAGGAGGCGCATTTCGAATTGCGAGCGCGTCTGCGTAGCCAGCACTTCAAAATCATCAAATTCCGCATATCTTGAAACCCCAAAAGAAACAAGTTTTATTGCTGCAGCTATTGGCGTTCGGGTGAAACTGACAAATTGCCAATCTGTCGAAGTTGTTCCGTTCCAGAGAAGCACGCCTGCTTCATAAACTCGAGGTACACTAACACCGTCACTTCGAGCCCAGCCAGTCACGTTGTAAGTGGCCCCTACGATCCACGATTGTGCTGCACTCCCGAACCCATTGGCTGTGCTGTCCTGACAGCGTAAACATTGAAGACCGCTGTGAGGTAGTGTGGTTTCTTTAGTAAGTGTTACTCCATCTTGAGCACTCCAACTTGCTACGCCTGCCAGCTCCATATCCCCGTCAGTTAAAATATTGGGACTAACTGGCATAGCAGCGGGATCAAGCAATCCATACTTCGCCGCAATCGTCTTCTCAACCGGCTTAGTCATAGTTTTCATGGGTAAGCCAGCTCCTTGTAGACTGAGAGGTGTTCGTCGGCTGTGAGGACTCTTGAAACTAAGATGATCCCTTGCAGCATAGAGTTACAGGGGAGTGTTGATCGATTTCTGGCACCAAAAAACAGCGAGTGATCTCCAAAGTTATTTGTATTTACGTCGGCCAGAGTGGCATTTACATAGACGCCATCCCGGTAAACTTTGATAGCCCCAACATTTAAAGCTTTATCGTAAGAAACCCCCATGTAAGGCATTTGGCCGTCGCCCAGCATATCTTGAACCGGGAATACAATTGAGGAGAGTCCTATATCACCTGTGCACAGAACTTGAATCTGTGCTGCACTATTTTGATAGATTAAAAACCCAGTGGTCTCAGAACCCTGATTAGGTGAAAATTCCACAAAAATTTCGTTGGCGGCACTCCGTAATTGGCGTGCGGCGAAAACTACACTGAGTTGCGCGGTACCAGTTAAATCTATCGTGGGCGTTCCTATTCCGCGACCATCGAAAGGTACGGTTAAACCTTGCCTTGTGAAAAGCTGATCTACAGCGGCCCCGAAAGTGCCGTGGTTCGAATTCCCGCTCAAATCCAACGTGTGACCCAAGCGGTAGTCGTGCCAAACTTTGAGCACGCCTTCCGCCTTCAAATCCAAGATGGTGCTTCGCCTGTTATAGGACACGTTGCCCCCAATCCTGGTTGGCTAGTTCTCCGTAGAGCTTGGCGTGCTCAGTGGCTGTGAGTATGCGATTTGCGATAACTACTGCCCCAATGTGGCTGGGATGGCGTAAACCACCAGTGTACAATCCCCCAACAATTAGAGGAGCATCATTAACTGTAATAGTCGCAGTGCCACTGAAATTACCTACAGATATTCCATCCCTATATCCGACCGGAATTGCTCCGTTCGTCGCAGAGACTGCAAGATATTTACGGCCTATAGGAGAGGCGGAAATTGTACGACTGGCCGAAGCTGAGTCAAAGTAAAACAGGGATGTAGTAGAGTTGGTTCCGAACTCATAGTTATTGCCCCCACCATCACGCTTAGAGACTAAACGACCACCAGCAGTTATATTGGGAAAAGTACCAAATACGGCAATCGTCAATGCCGTTAACTGCAAACTAGCTGAATCCGCAACGGTGATAAGTCCCGAAACAGAAGTAAATTCAGCTCCCCACCGATCAAGAGCTACTCCTGCCCCAAGTACCCCGTCGTTACCATTTCCGCTCATATCCTGCGCATCACCGCGCCTGTAATCATGCCACAGCGCGAGAGCACCTTCCGCCTTGAGATCGAGGAGGAATGAACGCCTAGACATGGTTCACCTCCGCAAGGAGTCTTCTGCGCAAGTCTTCTAACTGCGAGAAAGACAGTTCGTATTCCCAATGGCCCATCCAGAGTACGTCTCCAGTGTAATTAGTTGCTCCCGTATAACTTGAACCTATGCGGGGAACTTCTGTCACGGCCGTAGAGGGGACTACCCCGGTGCCGTTGACAGCTATTTCGCCGTCAGTATATACAAACCTTTGCCCAGCCGAATTTATGCCGCCAGCCACTAAAGAAACCATCCCCCGTTGTGGCCGTTGTTTAGTTATGCCCGCGTAAAGCGTAGGGCTGCCACTATAAAATCTCAGCGTAGTGGCAGTAACCAATATGATAGCTCTTATGTTACTGGCATCGCTATGCCCATAAATATAAGCCGTGCCATAGCCAGCTAAGATTGCCGGTCTGACCAAGAGAGCCCAAGTTGCTGTAGATACCGAAGTTAGGGGATTGGTCGCTAATTTCATTCTCTGCGCAGCAGCAACACCAGAAAAATTATAACCGCGCTTTTGTAGCTTCGTAGGGAAAGTGGTTGTAGTAACCCCGTCGCCAAAAATAGCATGATTTCCCCCACCGGATACGTCGAGGGTGCGGTCATTTACTGGATCGTGGTTCTCAGCTTTCATAGGCAGCCAGATCTTCGAGCGATTGTAATAATAGTCGAGAGCTGAGCCCATTATACATCTCCCAGTAGTGAGCCATCCCAAAGGGTGTATGAGAAATTGAGTGCTACGGGAACTGAGACTATTTGAGTCACTACCACATTGTCGAAGTCGGCGTGAGGCGTTAGTCCACCTTGTGAGAAAGTTTCATTAGCTCGGAGTTGAAAAACACCTTCATACCCTGGCTCAACAATCAAAGTTTTGGATTTGAAAACCCAGACGTCTTCGTCTTTGACGGGAGCGGCGGCAACATTAAAACTCGTAGCATCCGGAAGTAATACTTGAGCGTTGCAAGTGTAACTACTTTCACCGGCCTCACCGTGAGCCCCTTTCATCCAGACACTAACAAAGTAGCTAACACCCGCTACGAAAGGGATAGGAGTGAGCGGTGTAACTCGAGAGTCGGTATCCAGAGTTGTGGCTATTTGAAGGTAATTTACGCCGCCGACAGGACCGCCAGCAACTTTAGATTGAACCGCATTAGAACCCGGAACATCAGGCCATTGTGTAACCGAGGCACTATCCATATTACCGTCAGACGGCGTAAGATCTACACCTCCACCGCCCGAAGCCGTGATTGTAACTGCTGACTTTGTGTTGCCGGCGAGCACGAGATGAGCTCCGGTTAGTGAGCCAGGCCCAAATACTTGGAGAGGCTCTTCAGTACCGCCCTGCCATGTCCAAATAGCCGAACCTAAAGTCACACTCGTAGCCGTAGAATAAAACCTCATAGGGCTGTTCACAGCCGCTGTACTGAAGGCTCTATTGGCATTAATTCCATCAATGACGGTACCAGCGGTAAACGTGACATTATCGAAGAGCTCAATCTTGAACGCGCCGACAGCGGATATATCCAGACCTACGACAATAGGCGCTGACGAGGTGTTCTCGAGGTAGATAGTCGTAGGAGAGGACGTAATTTTATAGGCTGTACAGCCCACCCCGCCATAAAACCCGCTGTAAGGCCAGGGGGACTTAATGATCGTTGGAAGCTGGGAGCTCACAAGTGCCATTAACCAAACACTCCCAAACTCAGCGCGTTGAAGTCCCAACCCGTCCAAGTAACATCGATGTTCCAGTCCTGGGAGTCACTCAAGCCGTCCGTACGAGCAAGCGCGAAACGTAGTTTCTCGGCGGCATCCAAGATGAGGAATACACCAGTAAAACCATTGGGACCGAACGGAGTCAAACGTTGACCGGCAGCGGCAGACCAAATCAAACTCTCGTTGCCTGTGAAAGAAGCACCGGCAGTATAAGGTATCAGTGGCCCAAGCACCAACTGACTCGCAGCGTAACCATGTGCAGCTTGAGCATACCGATTAACTAAATGCTGTGCTCGTTGGCTGCTCCCAGTGAAATTACAGTTGGTGTAAACCGAAGCGTCATAGGCCACGCTACCCCAGAAGGACAACGCGATAGCCAAAGGAGCTGATCCCGAATTCTCTACATAAAGACTTGGCCCCGCCGTAGCCGTATTGAAGTAAGAGCAGTGAACTGTCTCACCCATCATATTGGCACGCACCCACGGGTCATGACGCAGCGTCGTTTGAGGTAGTGAATTGAGATCGACCATCATCTACTCCTATGGTTCTGGTATCGGTTCAGGTTCTACCGGCGTAGAGAGCTTAGCAATCTTATCTTGGCGCGCCTGCTCAATCTGCTTGATTTGAGCCTTCGTTACGATGCGCTTGTTCTGCTTGATCGTGAGCTGAATTGTACGATAGTCGACTCCGTTCCGCAGAGCCTCAATCACTTCCCTCATCATAGCTGGGGTCGGTATCACGGTGATAGATTCCGCTTCAGGAACTTCAATGTCTTGAAGGTCGTCCAGTTTCTTACCATTCAAAGCAGCCTTTAAATTACTCTCAAATGACATGATTACGCTCCTGAAACGTTGGCTCCGGCCTCGTACCAGAACATTCGAGTTGTGATCCTGTTGTTCGCCGCATTGCTCGTGACTTTGATCGCATAAATAGATTCAGGTTTGAGGATGATCTCATCAGCTCTTGAAGCGTTGGCCGCAACTCCTCGAGGCGCAGCAGTAGCCGATCCTAATAGAAGTTTTCCCAGTAACGTGCCTGCAGTGTAACCTGTAGTAGCCTCATCACATCGAGCTTCAGCCACGGTGGTAGATGCACGGAAAGAGTTCAAAGGTGTGTCAGTAGGGTCAGCTCCAGTGAGATCTTCGTACAACTCCACGTCGCAACTCAGTGTGTACTGAACATCCCAAACCAAGTGAGCGACGACGTTGCTAGAACCTAGAGCCGGTGCTTTGATTATATGAAAGAAAACACCCGCGTTCCCGACGACAGCCGAACGTGCATCAAAGAAATGCACGCCCTGATGGATCATGTAGTGAGGAGCGTCAATCCCCGCTTTAGTAAGGGTCATGTGATCTATGCCCGAAGACTTCAAACCCGTACGGGCACCGGCAAAGAGCTTCGTGATCATGTCCGTGGTGATAACCGCCACAATAACCCCCTAGTAGTGCCGTTTGGTGTCGATGCGGTAGCTCGAGTCTGCCGAAGCATTCACGATAACTACATTGATTTTGACCGCCGTGAAACAACCCCAAAATTCATCCGTATCAGGAAGAATGTTGGAAAGAGTGAATGAGCCCGCTGCATAGGCTTTCAAAGTCACGTCCTGGTATGTACGCGCAGTCAAATCCGGGTCGTCATCTTCCATAGTTCCGTAGAACTTGACTGTAACCGTACCCGAACCGGCTGTGAGCTCAAGTTGAGCACTCATGCGCTTGAAGCCGTTCAAGTCCAGGTAGTAGTTGAGCGTCGAAGCTGCTGAGTTTGTAACTTCTGCAACCTTGTCGTTCACATACTGCATGTTGAGCGGATCAATTTCCGCTTGACGGTTGTAATCTCCGGGACGGTTGTATCCGGCTTGAATCTGCTTGCCGTCCAGAGTCGCTACAATATGAACGTCGTCGTCATGCGCTACGTCGGTTTTGTCGTAGTCGGTACCTACCGCACCACCCCTGGAGAGGGGAAGGCCTGTAGCTACGTCGTGCGTCCCTGTGTGAGACGTTACGACTTTGTACTCGGCATCCACTAGAGCCAGTGTGGCCGTAGTGTCATCGGTAGGATCCGTAGCGAACACAAGAGAAGTCAATCCGCCTGCAGCAGCAGAAGCGATAGCAGAACTGAGGCCTACGCCCTCAACTCCGTCAAGCTCTTCACCGCGTTTTGGCCCCATTCCCCAGACACCTAGAGTGAAATCTACGAGATTGGTGCTATCGTCAGTAATCTCCTCAATCTCGAGATAAATCTTCTCTGAATTGTGCGTTAACCAAACACGCTCCATTGGAGTGGCATCGATGTCACCATTCAATGATAGTGTGAATGAGTTGTCAGCAAACCACTGCCCGCCCGGTCTCCCAGCTCCGTCAGTAGCTCGCTCACGCCAACGCCATACACGCAGCTTGACCGAAGCCTCTACAGCAGCACTCGCACCAGAACCCACAACAGGATCATGCGTATTCGCTGTAACGAGAACCGCAATCCATTCGCGAACATCAATACCCTGATTATTCTGTCCCGGTGGAGTTGTATTTACAACGCTGCGCACATACGAAGTGAGCTTTGTAAGCGAGACTACATGAGGTGCATTGTTGATATTATTGCGTGTCATTTTTCAGTTCCCGCCTTTACCGCAAACACGATTCCGGCCAGACCTACGCCAGCAAGTAGGAAGATAGAACCCCACTGGCTCGAATCGGCTTCAATCGTTGGGTACTGCTCTTCACGTATGGTTCTCGTGAGAGCTGCACTAGTCCTGGCTGTGTTCGCTGCTTGAGTAGCCGAGAAAGTTCGTCCAGGTGCGAAAGCCCTTTTGACTGCGCTAGGGAACTTCCTGACGGGCATAGTTGCATTAGGTTTGATTAGCGGTTTCACCAACGGCCCTACAGTCTTCGTAGTCAGCCGTTTTACGTCCGGGTGCTTCTCAATAGGGCCGAAACGATGTTGAGGCTCACCACCTTCTGCAGGCGGTATCCAGAGTATAGGATACGTTTTGCTAAGGTTGCCTTGAGGATCTACAACGCTGTACTTGCAAAACGCGATAAATCCATCTGGAAAGGTTCTTTTAGGCGATGAACACCTAGTAGATTTTTTGCGGCGAGGAAATTTTGAGTTGTAAGCACTCAAGTTAATCATTCCCCACCACTCAGCCGTACCACTTCCGTAAGCGCGATTAGCAAGCCTGGAGAGACTGTCATCCTTCTTGACTTGGTAAAACGCGCCAGCACGCGGCTTATCGGTGTAAACCAAGATGTCTTTGTACTGTGGGTGAGGATAAGGCATTATTTCCGCCTCTTCTTCTTTTTGCCGTCCATTTGCGTGGAAGCGACTGCGCCGAGAGCGCCAACACCGAGAATGAGCCCCATCCACCAAGGGAATCCAGCCTTGTCGACTTTTTGAGGCAAAACATCGTCAGGAGTGACTACGGGGTCTGGAGTCCGCCTGGGTTTTACAGGATCGGGAGTAGGCTCTACGGGGTCTGGGTTCACTGGAGTATACTTGTAGTACATCGCGCAAAGCCGACCGTAAGACTCTTCGAAGTTCTTGTTCGCGAGACCCAGAGACATGTAGAATTTCGCATCCAACATGACACCAGTGTCGTTAAGAACGTCCCGCTTGTAGGCGTAAGCAGCCTTACAAGTTTTTTCACCAACTAGCCCGTCAACGGGACCAGGAGCATAACCAGCCTTACTCAATGCAGCTTGGATCAACTTAATGTCTCTGCGTTGAGTAGTGGTTACTCGGTTCGATTTCGGTACACCCCATTTTTGAGTGTTCGAATTCTGGTGGAAGTACTCCAGATAGAGTTGATTGTCGGCACCAGCCCAAGTGGTTTTCACCCAGCCGGGATAAGTAGACAGAACTTTCGGAGTTCCAGTCTTGCGCAATCCCGAGGGAGGCGTTCCCCAAAAGTAGCCTGCCGGCAGGGACGGAGTAGAAGACGGAGTACCTGTACTCCAATCGTCCTGCCAAGGATCACTTGTGCCCGTGGCTAGATTATCGGGATTGTCGTACCAAATACTCTGCTGATTATCGTTAAAACTGTCTTCTTCCATGACGCCGATACAACTCATACCGGCTTGAGGTGACAATCCGCGAATATGCGATGGACGCCGACGCGGAAGACGATTAGATTTCGGCCCCATTTGAATAGATTTAGTATACTCACCTACGGAGTACTCCTGAATCCCGCCAAGTTGATCCCACGCCTCACCAAAGTCACAGAACCAATCCCGGAATTCAGCCAGAAAAGCTGCTTTCATGGGGCCAACAAGGGAACTAACCTTGGCGTGATATTGCTCATAGTTCTCGGAACCGAGACCCAAGCGAGCGGCTACAGGATAGTTGTTGGCTGTATACCGACGATGATCGTCGGACATTTTCATCCAATCATAAAGATTGCTTTTCATTTGGAGCCTCCACATGCACCGCAAGGGGCCTTGGCCGGTGCAGGCGCAACCGAGCCGCTGTTAGTTGATTTTTTTGGCTTGGCAGCGCCTTTGACCAGACTCTTCAAGAGACTACTCGCGCCATTGATGAGTTTCTTCTTCTGGTTCTTATTCATTTAGAGGCTCCCCTCTCAGCGACGTCTTGATACTTGGAATAAACCCATAAACCGCCGCCGACAGCTACCACCGGCAGAGCAACCCACTTCACAAACCACTCTGTTATTTCCAGCGCAGTCTTGGCCGTCTTACCCGCTTGAGCGCCTACGTCAACAATAGATTTAGCTACGTCGACAGTCGCAGTACCAAAAGTGGTAATTGCTTTCAGGAACTCTTCGCCCTTACCCTCAATCTGCTGCATCCAATCCACGTCGCCGTCGAAGGGGTACGCATTTACATAGAGAGCAACTGCACCCAGCGCAGATCGAACTTCTTTCACAGTGACGTTCTTTTGGCCGGGACTGAACAAGAATTGCTGAGTCTCTAGCTTAGCGTTAAGCGGAAAGGCATCAGGGCGATACGCGAGCATTCCCTTTTCAGCGAGCATTGAACTGATCTGCCCCATGGACGGCGCATTACTTGACCAAACGGCTGAAGTCATGTACCATGCATTGGCTGGAGCCTTTTCATGGTCCTTCAAAAACCTCGTCCGTACAATGTGGTCTCCTAGAACAACTTCCTGAGCGTCAAGGGCTGCTTCCATGTACTCCGAAATAGGAGCCTCTGACACCAGCAGTGCTGGGGCATAAATCTCCTCTTTGAGCATCGCTGGGGTCATGCCGTCGATCTTAGGCTCCACCAAACCGTAGAAAGCCTTGTAGCCCTCCAGCTCCGGAAGAGGGACTACCGCATCCTGGATGATCGTCACCTCAAACCCGGTTCCGTTGAGGATTTTCTCAACAGATCCAGTGTGGTGATAGTCACGTTGGTAGAAGATCATCCAGCGATGCTCGTCTATCGGAATAGCAGCGTCCATGTGCAGCGCCTTCATGACTAAGCCCTTTCTACCGAGAGACCGACCAAGGATACGCTTTCAGAAACTGCCCAGAGCTCCTCGCCGACCTCGAGGGTGATAGGGATGGGCATGATTCCCCCAGCAGGATCAGGTAGTGGTGTGCCTAGTGCCGGTGTGCAGTCTTTCTGCGCAGTAGCCACGTACACTTGATCTGACTTAGAGTGACGTCCTACGAAAGTTGCCGTCCATAGCCAGATTTTCAGCCGGAACGGAGCTTTGTAAAGCATTTGTGAATCTGAACTCAAATTGCATCTAGAGAGCATCTTCTGGTACCTCCTGCCAGCCCTTCACAGCACACCAGAAGACTTGTTCTGTTGCGTTGTTGTCACCGGATGCTGGTGCCCAAGGGACGTAACATTCCATGTCCATTCTATCTTGAGGATTCAGAATGTACGGAGTCACTGGTCTGTGCACTACTACGTTGTTTCGCTGTCCCAATGACCACTCTGCGGCACTTCCGGATTGGATACACGGAGACTGGTCAATCAACAGGCTCAAAGGGGTAAACGGGTCGTCAGTCCATTTGGGGCCTTGAGGCGAAGTTACTTTGGCTACGATGTTGTGCCAGTAGTTACCATAGGAAGCATTCCCGATGAAATCAGCATCGATGTTGACTGTAATGTCGCGCATCCACATGTTGCGGATACCTTGACCACTGTCACCTTGAAGAATGAACTCGTTACCTTGCTTAGAGCCGGCACTATTGGCGTTCCCGCGTTCGGAGAAACGTGCCAATGGTGTACCATTGTGTGGATCACAACCTCTAATACCAACTTGCGCCGTCGGTACCGCGTCCACACCTACTCCATACAGCCCATCCAAATCCACCTGGAAGAACGCGGTGGAAGGTAGAAAGTAGTCTGCCGGCAAGGTGATGCTAGCCCCAGCATTCGACATTTCCTGCCCGTAGAAAGGCACTGTGTCGAGTGCTGTGATGGGCAGCAAATCGGCAACTATTTGACCAAGCGTTGGAGTACTAAATTTTACCCCTATTTTACGTAGAGTATCTTGCTCGGCCTCGAGGATAGTATGTGCCGCTGTGAAGTACTCGTGCACAAACCAGCGAATCTCGGTGATATGAATCGGCCAGCTATGGGGATTGTTGAACAGTGGTGCTCGCCCTACATCGTACTGATTACGAGGCGCAGCACCACGAAAACGGAAAGTATCCCCAGTGGTGAGCGGATTAGTCGCCGTCACGAAACGGTGCATTCCGGATTGCCACCAGGGAAAGCGACGAGCAACCTTATTGCCCGCAGGGGCAGTTGTAAGGCTAAACGGGTCTGTGCATCGATTACTCATCGCTTACCTCTACACAACCGCGAACGGTTAGTATGAACTCTACGGCTGAAGAATCTCGATTCTCAAACTCCACTACGATGGGAGAATGGGCTCGAGTAGTCCAACCGCGTTCGGGGCCTAGTTCAATTAGGCTGTTTGGAGGGTCAATCCAACATCCTATTTGCTCAGCCGCTGTGGTGGTTGTAGCTGGAGCTATAATCCGCTGAATCCAGGACTGTCCATTGACTCCGTAAACCTCGATACCCAAAGGCACCGTAGTCGCTGGATTGAAATCCTTATGGTACCAATTATGATGGCTCACTCCGTAAATCCTTACGGGCGAATCCGCTGGGCAAGCCAGGAAAGTACCAGTCAAGTCGCGCTCTACTCCAGGAGCTACACGCTCGTGTTGAGCCGCATGTAGCAACACTGGTTGACCGTCCTTCTCACGAACACCGTTGAAGACAATGCCCGTCCAGACTGCAGGAACGCCACCAGAAGCGGGAGTATTTCCACCCTGAATAGTGCGGCAATGCAGCTTTTGTCCTGGATAAACGGTGTACGGTCGAAGGAACGTCCACGCCGCTGACATGGGTCTGCCTTGGTTGGTGAAACAACCAACCGGAAGGGGCCTATCAATCAGATAGCCACGGTTTTTCAGGCCGTAGCGCATGAAGACAGTGTTTATGAAACCATCATCAGTAGCTGGTGCGTTGAAAGCATTGTACAGGTCAGGAAACCAGACGTTCATGTCCTGATAAATGACCTTACCTTCAGGTTCACGTGAACCCATCGCCAAGGAGCTGATCTTGGTGGCTCGAGTTGAATTTGCAGCCAAATAGAACACTTCGCGTGCTGCAAAGGGCAAGTAATTTTTTGCGTGGGCCATCAGCTAACCTCCAACAAACTGAACAAGCAAATGGTGATTGTTTGATCCCCATTCGGCGCTACAGTCTCATTCAAGTTCTTGATACGGATAGTCAGACGTTGACGAGGCTTGAGCTTCGTCCCTGTGGGAAATGTATAAGCCTTGGGGCCTTCGTCCCAGAGGTCATGAGAGCCTCTGTTGAAAGGTGCTATATTACCCGCCGGAATCAATTCGTCCTGGGGCATCCAAGGAATGTCATTGTTTGGATTGATTCTCCACGCAGTCTTGTTCATTTGAGGCCAAAAATGCGTACTTGGTGTCGGATTCAGAGTTACAGAACTGGGCTTAATTAACATCTCTTTGAGATACATTGAGGCTTTACCCGAGTTGAATAGATCCGATTGATCGATATTCATACTGGTCGGGTAAGCCAAAGTGCCGTTCACAAACCCGGCAATCTGCGCAGGCTCGTATTCCCCTCGTCCTTCATCCCGAACACCGTTGACTACCAAACTCGGGTAGTAAGCACTGAGGAGCGTATCAAGTGTCTGCACTTGTGTGACCAGACCTGAATCTGGGGCCAATTTGTACTCTATGGGGAAACGGAATCTAATAGCATCGTCATAAGGTGCTGAGCACTGACGACGAAATTCATTAGAAGCGAAAAACGCTTCGGTAGTTCCAGCAACCAGATTGATTTCACCTTCTTGAGATAATCCTAGTTCCCAAGCCAATCTACGACCTACGCCACCGCTTTTAGCATTATCGCTAGTTTCAGCGGTAGTTAGATTTACGTCACCCGTCACCGACAACCAGTGAAGTTGTGCAGGCCATACATCAGTATTAGCAAATATGGCGGGAGACGCTAGAACAGTGGTATTCGCGGGTATGACTAGCGTCTGTGCGACCCAACGAGGTACATACCGAATTTTAGGTTTCATCGTTTACTCCTTGGGTGCTCTTTGTCCGCTCTGTAAAAAGGCGGAACCCTCGATGGAGAGTTCCGCCATCGGGCAGAAAGGACGAAGTGAGGACTAGCCTACTGGACGCTGACGAGGACCGTTCAAGGTCACTGTCAAACCGAAGTCGCCTTTGGTTCCAGCTACGTTGTCAGTCCAGTTCGGCAGTGCGCCACGTGGGAACTTGAAGATCCCTTGGAATTGCTCGAGAGCTCCGATGTGGATCGGCATAGCCAATCTACGAGCAGCGTGCATTCCTGGCTCGCCATTGTTGATGCAGTATCCGGATTGCGTGGGAGTTCCAGCTTCTTCCGAATTGATCAGGTCGAGACCACCACCACTTGGGAAGCGATCGATCGGGCCTTCTGCGTAGGGCTTAACACCTTCAACCACGAGGTTGAAATAGATGTTGGATTTGATGGTATTCCATTTACGGATACCCTCGGAAACGAAGACTTGCTGGTAGCCAGATTCGTCGACGTTGTGCACAAGACCCTTGGCCGCAGTGTTTGTTTTCGCTTCATCAAACAGAATTTGAATCGAGAAAACCACCATCTGGTGACGCAAGGGAAGAGCTCCGGCTGTGGGCATGTTGGTGTCCATAACCGTTGCGCGACCATTGGAAGCTCCACCGGGCAGCTCTTGGCTGACGGTGTAGTTGAACAGAGTGACCTCTTGGGCATTCGTGTTCAAAATTTCTGCACGCGAAGTGAGCTGATAGTCCTTAGACTCACTATGCTCGCGTTATGTTTTCGTGGAGCTCTTTATCTCCACTCTCGATTTTCACCGAGGATCGGACTATATCGTCACCGCTAGCTGCTTGCTTAAGAGCTAGTACGGTGCTGGGCACTCGTGCCAAATAAGAAGGGCGGACATACTTCATATCCACCTTGTAAACCATTTCTGGGATTACATATTCACTGATGATACCTGTGAGCTGATTTAAGGCTTTCGCATTGAAAAACAACCGATACCGCCCTTTATGCTCACCTACCAGAGTATTGACGCCGTATTTAGTCAAGAACCAATCTTGAACTAATAAAGCCTCTTCGTGAGTACTGTACAAACTTAGGACACCTTGCCGTCCATGAACCCGTCCATCACGCTTTCGCATGTATAAACTACCGTCATCCATCCACCACAGAGCCAAAGCTCTATCAGTAAGATGATCAAGGATTTGAGAGGTAATTTTTTTCTTACCTGCTGAATACAGTCGCTTACGAATAACTCTGAAGTACTTATCACTCTTTCTGAAAATTATCCCAGGATGCCCATTATTGTCGATGTCGGCAACTTTAGGCAGTTTACCTCCGAGAACTCTATGCACGAGGTTAGCCTTATACTCGGCATAAGCACGTTGACGCGCAGCGTGCTTAATAACCAGTGTGGCTGTTGGTAGACTATCAGGATACCGTTTATCCCGCTGAAGATGGATATATCCATCTCCTAGTGCTAGTCCTACCAAAATACCTCGTGATTCTCGATTCATTTTTCCTTCTTACCTAGTAGTCTCTGAACCTTCCGTCTCCCGACGGCTTGGCTGCTGATTGGCATAGAATTCATTATTCCTTAGCTTTCCAGCAATTCACCCAGTTATCCCTATCGCGTTGCCGCGAAGGGGGGCAACTATTTTTTACCCCAGTCGGACATTGTGAACGAAGAGCCATCGGGAAGAGTTACGGTTCTTACTGAAGCCATGATATTTTCTCCTACTTAGTGTCGCTTACGACAGTTGTGTTTGGCTCTCCTCAGAGCCGGTTTAGTTGCTCAATCAGCTAGATCACTTGACCGTAGGCTGAGAGGTCTGCCTGGTGGTACACGGCCTGTGGAGCCGAGCCAGCATCCATTACCTGGGGCAGATTTCCAACGGGTTGAATTGTGAGACCAGCGTAGTCACCACAGCCCGAGAGTTGATCCACTACAGACGGAATGAACTGGAGCCCCACACCGAGAACCGCCGACGACACTGCGCCAGAGATCATGGACGTGGAATCTTTTGCATAGAACAAAGGAATGCTGCACAGGATTCCAAAGAGCCCACCGAAGAGCCCTGAGTATTCCTGAACTACCCAGTGAATCTTGCTACCAAACTTGTTGGCCAAGTAGACACCGGCTGTGGTTGCGATGAGGCCGACACCTGGACCGATAAAGTCGTCCATGCCGATATTTCCTAGTCCAGAGATAGGCTCTGGAACTACGAGTCCTGTGACATTCCCGTTTTCGGCGGGAATAAGGGCTAGGTCCATTGTGCTCCCGTCAATGCGGGAGACGTTCTCTTTAGACATAGTGGTCTCCTTAGTGACGGGTGCACACCCGTCATGGTTTAGGGTTACTTGGCTACGCATTTGCCATTGGTCTTTCGAGTGAAAGCGGTTTTACCGTTCACACGGCAGACACAGGCCCCATTCGCAAGTTTCTTGCAGGTGCCTTCGCGTACTTTCCCGACTTTTTTTGTTCTCTTGCTCATGGGGCTGTTACCTTATCTACGGCGCTTGCGTGTTTTTTTGGCTTTTGTCTTGAGACAACGGCTAGAGCTTTTTGGCCCGAAGGAGGCACAACGCATTTTTCCACGGACTTTCTTGCGACGGATACAACATTTTTTAGCGGCCATTTTCATGAGCCTTTCTTGCGGTTTTTTGATTGACCGCATGCAGAATGGGGAAGAATTTGAGTGTTGTCACCTTGGCGACAGCGGCAGAATTTCTTACCCAATTTACCAGTAACCCAAACGGGGGTTTTACAGCTTTTCACAGTGGGCTTTTTGGCCCCAGTTTTTACTGTGGAGCCTTTAGGACGCCCACGCCCTCTGCGTCTCGGAGCAGGCAATTCTCTAACCGGCTGCTCACGAACGGATACTTTAGAAGCGACTGCTTTGAGGTCTTCTTTGCATATGGGGACTTCTTCTCCAAGGATCGGCGAGTACACCATCACGGTCTCATTGCAGCGAGACTTACGCCTGGGAAGGGATTCGCTGGAGAGACCTTCAAGTGTGATGACTCGTGCCATGGTTATTTAGCTCCCATGAAGTAATGCGTAGCGATACCGGCAGCTACAGCGATGAAAGTGATGGTACCGTGTACCCAGGCTTTTTTAGTCTTAGGCGACATCTACTTAATCCCTTTCGAAACTACGAACCATGTGGTCAAAGAAGCCAAACCAAGAACCGCCATACCGATCATGAAAGTGGAACCCATTTGCTTTAGGATGCGCTCGGATTCCGCGCCACTGGTGACGGTTATGGTCTGTGAACTTCTCATCTACTTGCGATCCCGCCAGTAAAGAAGCCCTACTAGGCCCAACGCTAGGCCGACCATGACCACATACTCCACATTGGATTTAGTGGCTGAGTCAGCGTAAGCACCCACGTGAATAGGTCGTAATCGATTAAGCATTATTTGGCCTTCCCACTCATGAACAACATTCCGCCAGCGATGGCGGTCAAAGTCACGGCACCACCGATGATCCAAGGATTAATCGGAGGCTCACTGCCGTAACCAGAGCTGTCTTTAGTGATGTCGTCATAAGTGTCCATGAGGCCGTCACCGCCACCAGTCGTGGCCATGCCGGTATCGTCGACGTAGCTTGAACTATCGTCGTAAATCGAGCCTGAACCTGCGCCTGTTACATCACGGCCTGTTGTGGCCAGTGAAGTGGCTTTAGTCAGCATAGCTGCTTGTTGCCTGAAGCCTCGAATAGCTTGTCTACGCTGCGCCGGAGTCATGGACATCCACGCTTTTTGCGCTTGGATGAGACGATTGCGCAGTTGGTTTTTCTGCGCGGGGGTCAGCCTTGCAGTCGCCTTGTTCCAGGCTGCAGTGAGTTGGGCCATAATCCTGGCCTTCTCCTGCTCTTGGAACTGACTTGCAGCGACAGTAGCTTGCGCATTCTGGTTGCCGTTTTGAGCGTCAGCGGCTGCTTGCAGTGCGTCAGTATCGCCACCGTTTGAAGAGGCGGTAGCACCGCTTGAAACTGCGGGGGAGAATACGGATGCTTGCCCGCCAGTGACTTTTTGCGCAGCTTGTCTTTGACGAGTCGCGTAAACAACAAGCTGCTGCCTGAAGTTCTTAACTACGTTCTGACGCTGCATCGGAGTCATTTTGCTCCAACGAGCATGCATGCGCTTGAGGGCAGCTTGAGCCTTTTTCTGCTGGCTAGGAGTCAATTGATTCCAAACTGCTTGAAGCTGCTGCCTCAATTGATCCATAACCATTTTCATTTGCCGCTGAGCTTCCGCTCCGCGCTGCGCATTCACTGTATTTGCTTGCCCTTGAGAGTCCTCATAATTGGACTGCGAGGGGTGACTAGTCGCATTAGGCTTCCGAGCGTTCGCATTTGCTTCGCGATGACGCTGGGCTGCGAGTGCTACGAAAGCAGAAGGAACGGCAGCTTCTTGAGCTTGCTTTTGCTGCAGCGCCCTCGAGGGCATTTCGCGCTTGGCTTGTGCCTGCTGCCTGGCGTATTCCTCACGATTCATCGCACTAGGGATTCCACGTTTCTTGGGCGCGGGAAGACTTGGATTGCGGAGACCTGCACTGCGCCTATTGGCTGCGCGAGTTGCAGCGGCAAATTGCTTTGCGTTCATCTTGCGCATCGCTTTTTTGCCTAGCTTTGCGCGAGTAGGCAGTCTTGGCGGAACATAGCCTGTAGCCTCGACAACCAAACCGGCGAATCCGCCAGATCCAGCAATCTCAACACCTTCGTTCAGCCCTGCTACCGCTCCCATGGGAAGCGATTGCAAAGCTTCAGGCCCCAAGTCGGACAAGGCTTGCGCCAATGACGAACGAGAGGCTTTATCCATGCCCGTCGCAGCTCTATCGAAGGTCGCTTCGATGTCAGCGCCGTCAAGTGTTTGCCCTGCTTCGAATTGCGCGTCACCATGGTACCTCATCGCCTGACCCACGGTGCTAGGATCGCCCGTGAAACGCATACCTTTAACGTTACTCACCTGATCATCCCGAGAGACGTCATTGTACTGTACGTTAGTTCGGTCAACGAGCTTGGAGACATCATCACTTTGAGAAAGAGCAGTCTCTCTCTTTAGCTTGGCAACCATCTTGGCAGTCTGCTGACTAGCAAATGCCAACGGGTCCATCTCGTCGCTGTACACTTCAGGCTCGCCGCCAATGTCTTGCATGTCATTGGAGCCCATTACGGAGCGCCCGATGGTTCCAAGGTTCTGACGAGTCAAAGGCTTATAGTTTGGTTCGCCCTCGTTAGTGACTTGCGTAGCCATAACTTGGAATTCTGCTGGAAGCACTGACGTATAGGCTCTACCCATAATGGTCTCCTAATGAGGGACTTTGCCCGCCCAACGGTTAGTCACTATCGGCGAGTGGCGACCATTGGCGAATGTCGTTTGAATTTCGTACGCACGGTATCTATTGAGGTCAGGTTCCCATCCTACGAACGAGCCTGGTTGCGTAGTGTCCAGAGCCAAAACATATGTCGGATTTGCACGAGGTAGCCCTACGAGGGCGTAGATATGCCAACTCTTGCCATCGCCGGCAACCACTTTCGCGCCAGTAATATACCCAATAGACGAAAGCATCGCACAAACTAAGATGGTGTGATCATCACAGTCACCACCGCGAGCATTGATAGTGCGTCCAGCGGCAGCGTAGTAGTCGTAATCTCGTGGGTCTTGTTTATAAGCGATGGCGCTTTTAACCCACTTAAAAACTCGGAGCACTTCTTCTTTTTCGGCTCCAGCGCCGTGGTCAGAAGTACCACTAACAACGTCACGTAGAACAAAGTCTCTTAACATGTACTGTTGATTATCATTATTCCGCTGCGGTTTACGCACAGAGGAATCAATCATCTTGGAGATCAGTTGAACGCGGTCTTGCATGGTATAAACGTGAGGATGTACGATTGGCTCCATGTATCTTGTTATGTCATGGATGTAACTATCCTGTAGTACTTAATTTGGGCGATGTAGGTTTAAACCTATAGGAAGTCTGGTTTTTGAGAGGGCCTAAGCATAGCACTTATTGCGGCGGCAGTGTGGCCCATAGCCAGTAGTGCTCGGAGTTTCGGCCCCAAATCAGGTCGGTATCTTAAAGACATTTCTGCAGCCTCTAACAAAATCATGCGATATGGGTCTGGAACGGCCTCGCCGCGCTCCCATTTTGACACCGTACTGACATGAATACCCAAAATCTGAGCAAATAGACCCTGGCTCAGTCCTAGTCTATCACGTATTGATTTTGGATCAAGATTCATCAGCCTCCCCCGACACTATTTTTTCCTCCTCAGTTGTCGGCTGTTCTTCAGTTATAGCGGGCTCCTCCTCGATTATCTCTGCTGTAGCTTCGACCACAGATTCAACGATTTCGGCGTCTTCAACTTCTTTGTCTTTTTTCTTGCCCTTGAAAGGCTTGTAACCTGTCTTGGCCCACTTGTTTACATCACCTTCGTTTCGCACATACTCTGCGAAATCATAGATGTTTTCGATAAGAGCTTCACTAGTGGGTATGGTTGTCCCATCAGGCTTGGCTACAGTCAATTCGTTCATTTCGTAGAACTCAAAGATTTGACCTGTAACTACTTCGGGCGCACCCATCCAAGTTGCGGCAAGCTGGTTGCCCGACGAAGCGTGGCCATAGAGCCGCGCAGTCGCCTCAGACACGTGATCATTGTTCATCAAACTTGCGATGAGTCTTTGGAATGCTGAATCTCGCGTGAAACGTTCCAGCTCGTCTTCAGTCAAACCGTCTTGATCGTGGAGTTCCGGTTCGCCTTCTGTGAGTTCTCCGATAGCTTCCGGAGCTTCCAACTGCGCGGGTTCTGGTGCAGGCATTTCTTGCTGTAGCACAACTTCTTGAACTTCTTCTTCCTCGCCACCGCTCTCACGAGTCAGTGCTGCGACACCGAGATCACGCAAGGTATCTAAGCCTTGAAGTACTGCATCTCGAACGGGATGGTCATCACCGCCACCGAGCAAGCCACTTCGCGCAATCTCCATGACCATGTTCATGGTCGCTTGATTGCTCATCGTGAGCGTGGAGAAGATATTGCTCATCTTCTCATCTTCCCCTGGGCGCTCATTAGCCATTTTCATGACTTCGAGTAACTGACTCTGCTGCGCTTGCGCTTGAGTCTGCTGACTAGTCATGAGGGGAACCATGAGCTCCAACATCGGATTGCCCTTGGGTTGAGTGTTCTCGACCCGTTGCAATTCCATGGTACGTTTGAGCTCTTCTATTTGACGTTCTTGAGCACGGAATCTCTCATCTTGTTGCTGCTGCTGCTTCATCTGCTCAAGTTCTTTTTTGAGTAGTTGAATTTCAGTGGTCTCGTTGGTGTTCTGTGCGGGTTGGTTTTGATTCTGGAACATTCCCATAATCATCGCCATCATTTGCTGGCTGGACTGCTGTTGTTGCTGCTGCATTTGCTGTTGCATTTGCATTGTTTGCTGTTGTTGCTGCTGCTGTTGCGCTACTAGCTTATCCGCTGAATTCTCTTGAGCGCGCAGAGCCTCAGTAGACTGCTTTGTCATATAAGCAGCCAAATTTTCTATTTGAAAAGCATCTTTTGAATTGCCCTTGTTAACTTGACTACTTCCACCAGCAAGCGGATTGACGGGACCACCATACCCCGCCATACCCCCAGCTCCGGGGATGGGCACGCCAAATCCTGGGATTGCTCCTCCTGAATTGAAGACCGATAAGTCATGTAGCTCCTTTGAACGGGGCATTTGCCTCGGTGGAGCACCACTGACGTTCAATGGTCCTACTCGTTGAGGTTCCCCACTGCCTGGTGGCACAATAGTAATCATATATTGACCACCGCCACCTTCTACGAGGCAAAGAGTATCTAACCCTCCCCCGGCCTCGATTTCTTTGAGATCTTGACCTTCAAGTACTACGAAGAGATCTTCCCGCCCGTTAGCCCCTTTGCGGTACATCTTGATTGTGGCTTTTGAGTATTGATCTCGAAGTCGACGTAGCAGTATGGTATTTTCATCCCCACCCGCAGCCGCTACGTTCACAGCACTTTTGACAGCATCCCCGATGTCTCTGGTCATATTCGTAACTGTATCAGCCAAAGCATCTTCGACCTTTTTCTTGCCCTTTGCCATTTATTGATCTCCCTTGAAAATTTCTTCGAAATCTTCGTTTGCAGCTACGCCATCTCCTCCGATGACATGCTGAATAATTGCAGTTAAACCACAAGCAGTGAAAGCTAGTTGAATTGCTCCCGCCCAGGAACCACCTACTAAAAATCCAATAGCTAGACCAGTCCACCAAGCATTACAGGACGGGCACCTCATTATCATCGAAAAGTATTTCGTCGGTCGACTCCATGACAGAGATAGCCACGACAATGCCCGCAACCAGTACCCAATTTCTGAACCTGTAATCACATAGCTCATCCCAAATGCCAGGAGGCAATAGCAAGCTACCTCCGAAAGATTGAACAACTCCATAGTCATCATCACCCCTCGTAATTTCGTCGCTTACCCACATAGTGAATCCTTGACGTTGCTACTTCCCCTGGATGGCTCTTCTCTTTAAACCAAGGGCACTCTACAGGTTGATCTCGGTGATCATGATCCAGACTCGAATTCAAGAATTGAGACGGAATAGTGATTGGCGCGTAAAAATGAGCCATATGGCCATCCCACTCATGACATGCTCCATAAAGATCAGGACGCCCGTACCAAGCTGGATCATGCTGCAGCGAGTCGAAAGCCATCAAAAAGACTTTCTGCTGACTAACAAACTCCTCTTGACCCATGCGCAAATCAAAATGCCGACAGTGCCCGCAAATGTGGAGCTTGTTGATACGCTTGAGCACTGCCTCTTGAGTGGCTTCGTCCGGTACCACGATCCGAGCTTCGGTTGCGTAGGGGTTTTTGGCCCTCTCTTCCTCAGTAACCACGTCTGTGATTGCACCCCCTGAAAGACTCTTGACGGTATCATTCATAATTGCTACCCTTCGCCAGCCAGGGGCTATATTGACTTTACAACTAGGTCGTCACACCCCGGGGAATTCTCTGCTGAGAGCTCCTCATTCTTAGGGCAGTAACCGACGTTACCCTTGGTAATCATGGGTTTCCCGTGCATGACGCTCATGGCTTCGCAAATCTCGCGAACCATCTTCCCTTCGCCATTGCTGTACACATGAGTCACTTTCTCAAGCTCCTCGACTCCAACTTCCTTATTCCACAAGCTACAATCGCCGCACTTTCGATTGTCCTTTCGAGCTGGTCGCACGTTGAGTTCAGGAAATATCAAGTTCACCGTGACTGTGATTCCTTCAAACAGCTTTTTCTTGCGCTCTTTGTGAGAATCGTCGGGGGAAATTTCTATGCCCTCGAGCATGATTGGCATGTTGGTGAAGACCTGTTTCCCATCCATCGTAGGGAAACATGTTTCGATGTCGGTCTCCGGATCCGTTGCTGGTGTAAATGCCAGTGTGACTGGAATTTGCTCAACCGTAACGTCTACCGATTCGGCACCTTCTTCGAGTGAATGTTGACAGATTGTTAACCCTTCTTTTTTGAAACTGTATACGACAATGATTTTGTCCGGTGTAGGTTTCAACTTACATGCCCTTTCTGTAAAACAGCGTTATTGCTGCACTATCCCCGCAAATATTTTTTGGCTGATGTAGTTCCAAACTTACCTCACCTAAACGCATTTTTAACGATTTGGCAACATCAAATTTGACGAACTGTCAAGGTGTCACTTTAACACTAATTCCGGGTAATCGAGGTTCAGTCCAGGTGTAATGGCACAAAGTGTGCCTATTTTGGCTCAATCTGAGTCACGGTTTGACACAGTGGCACGCTCGAATCTGAGCCCCTCTCAGAGCCGTTCTGAGCTCCCAACACGAACCAACCCCCCAAGTACCCCCCCTAGACCCCCTCAGAATTGCTCCCAGCTCTTGTGAGTTGAATCTCAGTCTCCCGTCTTAGACCCCATGGTTCTACCTCGTGAGGGACTAGTTCTATATCGTACTTATAAGACTGGCTGAAAATTACCTTTTGTTATGATTTGCCCTAAAAGCCCCAAAGATGGAAAATGTTGATAAGATTAAATGTCCAGTTGTCCGGAACAATAAGTAGCGGACACGAATGTCAATATGCAGTAGTCATAGTGCGGCTGTCCGGCTGTCCGGTACTTATATATTAAAACCCCCCATGTGTGCGTGTTTAATTTTACATATGTCTTATATATAATATAAAGGCGAGGCCCCCTAAAAGCTCCCGGCAGGGGTAGGGGGTACCCCCCTGTATATTTTCTCACTTTCTTACTTTCCCCCCTATGCTAAGGAGATCTCGAATTTTAAGGAAAAGTCCTGGGACAAAATCGGGAAACCCCCGGCAGTTGGGTATGTCCTTAATACTGAAAGTTGTAATTTTCACTGAAAAAAGCTGTGCGGGCAAAGGACAGGATTTGCACCATAAAATACCTAAGTTACTGTAATACCTCATAATCGGAAATTAGCATGCAAAAAACAGGTGTAAAAACGTACTCCGATATACACACCTTTTGTGACCGTCTTCAACAAAAAAACACCGAAAATTACCCTTGATTTATGCACACCTGTGTAAAGGTTATGCAGTATTACAAATAATTCAGTACGCTGTATCGCGAAAGCATAGGCGAACTATCGTAAAAATGAAGTAAAAAAATGGGTTGTTTTGGAGTGTTAAAAAAAAAGCAAAAAACGTGAAAAATTTTGAGGTAAGTTTCTGTAAGTTTTATACTACGCTATCCCACCCCTAAACACGGTTTTCCATATTTTCCTTCTTGGTTTTTTCAAGGGCTCTTAGCTCACGTTTGCGTAATTTTTCCTTCTCCCTTCGAATATCTTTTAGTTCTTTCTCAGCCTCGTAAAGGCGCTGTATCACCTTAGCTTTGTGTTCTGGCGTGTAGTACAAATTTGATGCTCGACCCATTAACTGCGGCAATACCTTGTGTTTCACTAATTGAGCTTTTTCCAGAGTTCGAACTTCTTTGGCGATCAGTGATCTACTCGGAGCGTCATCTAGCTTTAGTAGCAGATCGTTGATTGTAATACCGCGTTTAGCTTCAGTGATGAGTCTAAGAAGCGCCTCTTCCCTGGTACCGTTACGGTCAAGTTTGGTGTGTTCGAAAAGGTCCATGAGGCGCGGATTGATGAGGTCTAGCAGGCTGATTGCGGCTTCGGCATGGTGCTTTTCGACTGATATGGCCCTTTTAGGCGTTTCCCCCGGGGCCAGCTCCCCGAGAGCCAGTATTGCCGCAATACGCATAACCGTAGTGTAAGAACGCTTCAAGTAAGCGTAGAAGGCTCCACTCACTTCGCCACGCAAAGGATCAATGCGTTCACGTACCCAAGAAGATATTTCGTAGTTCACGTCAAAAGGCACAATAATATTAAGGCCCTTGCCACTTCTGCCGAGAAAGAATTTTTTGAGTTGTTTGCTTAGTCGACGTTCTTCAGTGGGATCGGTGTCGAAAGAAGTTATCTCGGTGGCTAGAATATCCAGGAAGCCTGGCCAGTACGTGAATCGAGGTAGCAAGCCCGTATCCCAGTCATCGATGGAGGTTTGCTTTGCGAAGACTCGTGGCGGGATACAGCCGAGAATCATCTTGATCGGCTTCTCTACTGTGACTTGGTAAGCCTCGACTGGCCCTTCTTCTTCATCATTGTTCTTTTTGGAAGTGTCTTTCACTTTGCGACGTTTCAACGAGGTGTGTTCGTAAATCAGGAGCAGTGTGCTCTTCATGTGCTCCAGGTGGGCTCGACGTGACTGAGTGAGCAGGGTTGACAGCTCGTCGCGAAACGTGAATACTGGCCCGTGTTCGGCCATGTGTTCGGTCAACGCTTCCGGTGAGGCAAAATCTGGTGCTTCTCCGTATTCTAGGTCTGTCCCTTTTATTGCTTCTTTCAGGATACGAGCGCCGAAGTCCATCGCAGTGGACTTTCGGTCGCCCGATTCCCCTATGATGGCGCTCCACATAACTGGAACGATATGATGCTTTCTATTACCAGCCTTCTCAATAATTTTACCATGTTCGTCACGACTAAAACCTCTTACCACTATTTCGCAATTAGCTAGAGCGTAAGAGACTATGTTAAGCACCGTAGCAACATGATAGATAGTCGGAGTAATTCCGCATTCTGTAGCATAGTCTAGATACTCTTTAATAAATCCCCCATCAATCCATTCATCAATCCATTCTATCACGTCGCTATCAGGAGTTGCCCACGTAGGGGCTTTCGAAGTGCTCTTAGCATGACCCCCAAAATAGGTCTCTTCATTCTTATTCATCATTGTTGTCCCGTTTCCTTTTCACTAAAGTTAAAATGAGCGCGAACTGTAAGACACAATTTTCACCCCTGTCAACATTTTACACCCCTAATTCCGTTTGAATAAAAAATTGACCTCATCATTTTACGCTTGCTCTCCAGGCCGAACCTAGTTAGAGTAGCCCCCGGTCAAAATTACACATGTAGGAGGGTAATATGGGGCGTTTTAATATCGTGATAGAAGGCGTGGACGGTACCGGGAAAAGCACTCTAGCTGAAGAGTTGAAACTAGCACTCCCGCATACACGGTTATTGACTGGTAGCCGTGACAAGCCCGATAACAGGCAAGAATTATTAATGGCGCTGGCGCACGCTCGTAGCGTGGCCGATATGACTAGGGTTAACATCTTCGGTAGGCACCCTGCAATCACTGAAGCCTGCTACCGAGATCAAGGTGGACTTGCTCTTGTGGAAGTAGAAAAAGAGCTCGAAGAATGTCAAATTGATCTGCTTATTTGGGCGTCCCGTCCGTTGCGAGATCTTGAAATAAAAGTACGGGACAACGACCCTCGAGACGTGACTTACAATCAAAACCTTAAAGCTCGTTTGCCTGCAATTATAAGTAATTACGAAGCTCTCATGTCAGTTCTCCAAGACTTTATGTTAAGGCGCGGAAAAGCGTTCGAAGTTTTCACTGGGCGGGACAATAAGTTCCTGTACGAATTATTTATAAATAAAGTTGCACTCATGGCGGGACAACACACTAAATGAGGTTAGTAACCTCAAACGGCTGGTATTCCGCTCGAGATGATGAACTCGATCTTGTTGTAGAGTACCTCCAAGATGTTCCTGGCGTCATTCATCGCGCTAAGAGCATTGATTTGCATATTACCCACCTTCCCCTGCTCCCCCCTGAACTCCAGCCAGACCGTTCGTGCATTCCGAGGGATATCCACTTTCAGCCTCCGTTCGAGCTACGTGAGTATCAGCAAGAGGCTATCGACTTCGGTTTGCTCCGGGGAGCAGTTCTTTTTCTTCATGACCTGGGGATGGGGAAAACGGTTATGGCCCTCTCCATGGTTCAGGCTCCGAGTCTCGCAGTGGTCCCCACGTCCGCGGTATACGGCTGGGAATCCGCGGCAAAAGCGATGGGTATGAAGACTCAAATACTTCATGGGAAGTACCAGCGCGGCTATCTGGACCACGACGTTGACCTCTACATCACTACCTACGGATCCGCGGGGAATTGGATTCCGATGTTCAAGGCGGTGAACAACGGCCCCGAGCTTTTCGCGATGATTGCTGACGAAGTGCACCTCATGCACAAGAAACCGCTCAAGTGGACCCAGGCTTGGACTGGCACACGTTGCCAATTCCGTTGTGCGCTCACCGCCACCCCCATACGCAACCGCTTGCCCTCTCTATGGGGAGTTTTGAATGCAGTGCAACCCAAGGCGTGGGGCACTAAGATGCAGTTCCTGGAGCGGTATGCTGACGCTTTTAGGGGTCCATACGGTTTAGAATGCGGATCGCCAACCAATGTTAACGAATTGGCAACTCGCCTTAACGAAGTGGCAATTCGCCGTATGTGGTCTGAGCCTGGGATGGACATCTACCGGCCTCGCCTCGTACGTGAGCGCATTGAGGTACCCATAGCTGCAAAGCGCCGAGTGCAGAGCTTGGATAGGGCTACACGGCGCGCCCTGGAGAAGCAGCGACTTGGAGCCAATACACTGCGCCGATTGACCGAGCAGCGCAAAGAGACCGGCCTCCTCAAAGTGCAGTGGGCCTTTAAGTCAGGCTGGGCCGAAAAGGAAGCCAATGACCGAATTCGTTCAATTTGGTGGTGTTGGTTCAAGGAGCAGGCTCACGCGCTCTACGGAGCCGCCAAAGAGTGGGGCATACCCGCTGACATGATTACGGGTGATAGCCTGTCAAAGCAGCGCGCAACCATCCTCGAGGAGTGGGAGCACGGAGACATCGAGCAGCCTCGTATGTTGGTGGCCACACAGGGAGCACTCAACTTTGCTGTGAATCTGACAACTGCCTATTCCGCTATCTTCGTGGAATATGATTGGGCACCTGTGAGCTTGGTGCAATCGGAGAAGCGCCACCACAGGCCAGGGAATCCTCTTGAGGAAGTAACCGCGTCCTACTTGGTTATTCCGGGTACGACCGACGATGATATAGCCGAAGCACTTTACGAGAAGATTGAGGAAGAGGAGCTCGTGTTCGGAGCCTCGGGGGGTCTTGAGCAAGTGGGGCAACTTACCAAGCATGGAGTAGTAACTAGCAGCTCTGACGCGCTCGAGGAGCTAGCGCGGAGCATTTGCGGAAAGCGAGAATAATGTGGTTATATATCCCAGAATCTTGTCACTCTGTACAGGTTACGGAGGACTCGATCTTGGCCTTGAACTCTGTAGCCCCTCCAGTCAGGTTGTGTGTTACGTCGAGCGGGAAGCCTACGCAGCGGCTAACCTCGTGGCAAGGATGGAAGAGCAGGACTTGGATAACGGACCTATCTGGGATGACGTTAAAACCTTCGATGGTAAACCTTGGCGTGGCGCAGTGGATTGCGTCACTGCTGGCTATCCCTGCCAACCTTTCAGCGTTGCAGGAAACAAGCTCGGAACTGCGGACCCCCGACACTTATGGCCCGACATTACCAGAATCATCGGAGAAGTTCGCCCTCAGTTCTGCTTCTTCGAAAACGTTGCCAACCATCTCAACATGGGATTCGATACAGTCTCCCGAGACTTACAAGAAATGGGTTACAGCGTTGCGGCGGCACTCGTTACAGCGGCGGAAGTCGGTGCACCTCACAAGCGAGAACGACTCTTCATCATGGCCCACGGCAACGGCGGGAGATGCGAAACAAAGCGGAGCGAGCGGATACAGCACGGAGAGCGGAAGACACAACGGGACCACACTAACGGATGCGGCGGTTCGGAACTGGAGAACGCCACTTGCCAGCGAAGTGAAGAACGGGTGTGGCCCGAGTCGAATGAATCGAGACAGCCCCGGACTGTATCACGAAGTAGCAATGTTCACTCGAACTCAGAAGAACTGGCCAACACCGAAAGCGAGCGAAGCGGATCGGGGGGCGGCACCGTCAGAGGCCAAGCGAAGATCACCGAATTTAAAAGCATTGGCTCAAGGATATTTCCCCCCGGACAAAACTCCGAAGATCCCGACTGGGGAAACTGGCCTTGGCCGTCGTTTGAACCCCGATTTCGTCGAAGCTCTTATGGGTCTACCCAGTGGAATGACCGACTGCGACTGTGCGGTAACGGAGTGGTCCCTTTGGTGGCGGCGTATGCGTTCGGCATATTGTCACATGATCTCAACGTATATTAGGAAGGAACATCACAAATGTCTTTCAAGGATTTCTTAGACCCAGCGACCCCGCTGGAGAAGTATAACCCGGAGCATGCAGGTAAGGAGCTTGAGGAATTATTGACGTTGCTCCTAGACGACGATGACATGACTCACAGAGTAAGAATCCGAACGCTTTGCCTAGCAAATGTTTGCGCCATACATTCAGGTGAAGTCGCGCTAAAAAAGGCTTTACAGCAAATCTTATGGACAGAGCAAAAAGCAATCGAGGCTGAATTAGCCCGACGAAAAGAGGATAGCAATGGACACTAAGGACTTCAGATTCACCAGAGTTCACATAGACGAATCAATAGACATGACTGTTGAGGCGTTGGAAAAGATTTGTAAGGAAGGTTGGAGTGACTCCGACCACCAACCAGTATATGCCACCAAAGCAGCTTTGAAGGCGCTCATCACTCGAATGAGAAGTTGGCAAAAGATGTTGGATGACATAGCCCCAAGAGAAGGAGGGTAGCGGTGTTTAAAAGACTCAGAGAATTCGTGATGAAGCATGGTCATGATGAGGACGGGCAACCGAGTGGTGCGATGATACAGTTTCTGGTTGAGGAAGCTCAAGATATGCACACTGCTACTACAGCGACTTACCAAAGATTGTTTGATAAGGCTTGCTCAGATCCCGCTAAAATGATGGCACTTCAACCTTTGTCGGCTGGAATGGGCCTCGTAGCCTACCCGACTATGTGTAGACAACTCGACACTGTTTGCACGTGGCTCGGTTATTATGATCACCTCGAATTGGATATTATCGAGGCTGAATTTCGTACTGCACTAGAGGAGGTAAGGGAAGTAGATAGCCATGTATTCAGGACCGAACAACACCATGGAATCCTCACAGAATCTATCGATGACATGGTAGCTGATTGGCGCAAACGAATAGAAGAAGACCGCCGCCTCAAAAAGGAGAATGCCCATGACTGACGTGAAATTACCAAGCCGTAAAAAAGTAGTCGACCTACCGGAGCGACCAAAGGATCGCAACGAGCAAACTCGCGAGCGTGCTCGAGAAAAGATTGCTACTGCTGACGCGAATCTGAGCTTGCAGCAAATCCAGATGAAGAAGCAGCTCGCAGCTAAGATGGGAGAGATGACACCTGAACAAGTGGATACGCTCAAGGCTTACGCCGAAGCATCCACCATGGCCACCAAGCAGCTTGCCAAGTCAAACTACGGTCCTATGGGCTCGATGGAGCAAGGCGCAGCCGAGATAGACAAGCTCACACTCAACCTGACTGATGTTCTAATGGCAGCTTCCAAAGGCACATTTGGCATGAACGAATTTTTCGCGATGCTCGGAGCTACCGCAGGATTCCAAGCGGGTGTAGCGATGGCCAAGAACAACACTGAGATGACTGAGGGAATGATCAAGACTTCGACAATGATTTTCGAAGGTGGCCTTCGCATGATTTCGGAATCGGCGAGGGTTGCTTACAAAGACAACAAGGTTATTCGTCCGGCTACCAAGCTCCCGCATTAAAGTTACAGAGGCTCGCATGAAAATCTCCGATATTGCCGACCTAATTAACGACCTCGAGGAACGCTCGTGGGAAGACGCGCTTGACCCCGCCGACCGGCTTGGCGGGCCGTCCCCCATGGGTAACTCCAAGTGGCAGGTATTCAAGCAGTGCCCGTATCTGTATCAGCTCATGTTCATTCGTGGTTATGCGCCGAGACGGAAGAGTGATGCGCTGGAGCTTGGAGGGTTGTTTCACGAGATGATGGCCAGGTACTTCATCAAAGATATGGAGCTCCGAGACGCTGAAGAGCGGATACCTGAACTGAAGATTTGGAATCAATCGAAACTGGCTGCTCTAGACCTCGCCCACCAAGTAGAAAAGATTGCACCCGGACTTGCGGGCGAGGCTATCAGGTTGTTTAGGGCCTGGCAAGTTTTAAATGGACGTGGAACGGTAGGATATGACTGCAAGCAAACCATGTTCATCGAGAATTTGCTTGAAGTGCGTGAGCCCTTCCATTACTCAGCCAGGCTTGATCGTGTTCTCCGGACGGAACATTCAGTCGCGCTTCAAGATCACAAGACCGCCAAGATGTACACGAACCGCTTGGTCGCCGCATACAAGATGGATCCCCAATTCATTGGGCAGAAGTGGCTTTGGGATCAAACGCTTGCCAAAGAGTACGGAGAGCTGGAATACTTCGAAGTGAATTTGGTCGTTAAAACTGACTCAGTGAGGGTAGAGCCCCTTCGTATCTACATCACAGACTCGCTCACTCGAGACTGGTTATACGAAATGAAAGACCTGAACCGTCAGTTTCAGTTTCGGATGCAGAACACTCTCCGTAGGTGGCCGAAGTGTCGCACGTATCGATGTACTTTTTGCGAGGCTTTTGATCACTGTGCTTCCGAGGGGAGTTTATCGGGCTGGCGTAAAAAAGAAAAAGGCGAATGGTAAAAAAATTGATTTCGGTATTGACGCCATCAAAATTACTCGATAGAACTTTCTCACACTTTGAACACGGGATTTTTTGATGAAGTTGAGAACACTCAAGGCAGACAAATTGCCTCAGTCGAAAGTCTATAGAATTTTCTTATACGGGGGAAATCGTAGCGGCAAAACTCACTTTGCAGGTACGTTCCCTAATCCTGTTTTTGTAGTGCCTGAAATGGGACTGAATGAGCTTAAAACCGTAGCCGACCAAGATATTACAGTAATTCCCTTCGTAGGTCTGCAGGACTGTTTAGAACAACTAAAAGGCCTTGTAGAGGCCATTAAGTTCAAACCGCACACACTTGATTACATGCCTAAAACAATCGTATTTGATAACCTCACTACCGCTAATCAGTTGTGGCTTGACGAACTCGAAGATGGTGGCGACTCCGAGCGTAAAGTACAACGAAATATGTGGGGAATGATGCGTTCCTATATTGTCGCATACATGCGTTTATTACACGGACTTAAAAACTGTCATGTGATTTGGATTTGCCATCCACACATAGAGAGAATTACAGAGAAAGTAGGAGGGCGACTTGTTGAGCAAAGCGTAGGTTCATTCGCAGTGCAAGGAGCGGCGAGAGATTTGATTCCTGGCAACTGTGACTTGCTCCTGTATTCCGAAGATAAAGATGTGGGACTTAGGGGCACGAATTACTTAATTCACGCCAAAAAGCAAGGTATCTGGCCAGCAGGGGTAAGGCTGGCACGTATTCACGCACAAAAACCGTTTCACGTACTTGGACCGAAACCGAGTCCTAGCTACGACGGAATGGCCAAGGTTTTAGGGTTAGCGTCTAGAGACGACATTGAAGCCGAACTAGACGAGTAAAATGGGGGTACGCCTCCAAAGAAAGGGCAACTAGTATGGGCATTATCGGAATGACGACTGAACAATGGGATGCGATGGAGAGTAAGACTGGTGGATTCTCCCTCTGTCCCGCTGGATCTGGTTTACTGCTCGAGATCACTGGGCACCGCGAAGGTACCTACAAAGACAAAAAAACTGGCCTCGACGTAGAGTATATCACGCTGGCCTGTTCGCATACTGACGAAGAGGGCGTCAAGCATGACCATTGGGAGTTTTTCAATCTCCTCGAGGCAGACATGCCTTACCTCAAAGGCTTCCTAGAGAAGATTGAGCGCATGGACCTATTCAAGCTCGGCGAAGATGCTGAATGGGAAATGCTCAATGGCACTGTGATCACAGCAGACATCAAACACCGCGTGAAGAAGGGGACTGAGGAAAAACAGTCTGTCCTTATCCGCAACACAATCACTGCTGTATCTCACGAAGACGGCGTAGAAGTTGCTGACTGGCGCGAAGAGATGGGTCTTGAGCCCAAAGAGGAAGAAGAGAAACCCGCCAAGAAGTTCAAAAAGCCTGCCAAGAAGGCTACTGCTTCCGCCAAGCGCACCGGCAAAAAGGTGGAGCCTGAAGAAGAAGAAGAAGAAGAAGAAGAGCCCGAAGAGGACGAAGAGGAAGAGGATGATACTGCCCCCAAACGTTCTAAGCGGCGGTCCCGTCGTGGAGAGCGGGAGGACTAATCCGGCCTAGTTTCCATCCGAGCGTGGGGATAAGGCCCCTATACTGCCGGTTCGATTCTGGTGGGCGCTCCAAGTCGGTCTGTGTGAGTGGTAGAGAGCAATGGTGGCAATGATGCCATCTCGTAGATTAACTATGGACTGTATGATTCGCTTGGACTCAATCTATCTCTCTAAACCGTTCGTTCACACAGACTGACTAATTCTTTGAAAGGATTCGCTATGAGCTTCATGAAAAGTCTTGGCGTACTTGGTAAACTGAAACCCTTACTTACTGGCCCAAACCTAGCTTACTTAGACCAGCTCCTGACTCAACTCACAGATCCTAAGTCTGCGAGTTACGGCACAATCTGGACGGAGTTCAAGCTAAGGCATGCCAACCCCGAACAAGTAAAAGCAGCATGGAATGGGTTGAGAGCTCTTCACCAAGTGGTAAAAGATCAACGGAAGGCAGGGCTGTGAACATTGTTTGGTTTGACCTCGAAACAACAGGACTCTCGTTTACCCGCGATGAAATTATTCAAGTGGCCGCCGTGGCTACGACCGGGCCGCCTGCCTTTAAGGTGCGAGCAAAAATTGAGGTCAAAATCAAGCCTTCCGAGGCTGGCGTGGGGCGTCTCAACCGCCTTATTGCAGATGGTTTCGATACCGTCTGGGACGCAGAGACGTGGGAAAAAGTCTGGGAGAAAGAACCAGGACTCCAGCGAGTAGCGAATTTCTTCAAAGCTCATGCTGATATTCAAGTGCTTTCCAAAAAAGGCCGTCCTTACATGACGTGCCGCGTAGCGGGGCATAATGTTTCTAAATTTGATGTTCCTATGTTGTTTGCTCATGGTCGCCGCCACGATATTTTCATGCCGGTTAACCCGATTTGCTTTGATACCTTCCAGCTCGCCTGCACCAACAAGATTTTGTTCGGAGTCGGGCCGGAACAACTCACTTTAGAGGGGTTGTGTCAATTCTACGCTATCCCCGTGGAGCGTCTTCATGACGCTCTAGCTGACGTGATGATGAACATCGAGATTGCTCGCAAGCTCGTGGCCGAACTCGCTGACTGGGAGTAGTATGGCTTTCCTCCACCCCAAAGAGCATGCTGAGTGTTCACAGTGCCCTCTATTTGAGCGAGGTGTACCAGTCTCGGATCGTATCCCCATCGATATGGATATGTTCTCCGGGCTGACGCTTGTCACGGATGGACCTGGACGTATTGAGGTCAAAGAGGGTCTCATATTTTCTGGGAATGTCGGCACCTTTACTACCAACGCGATGACCCAAGTCGGTATCCCGCTTGCCGCTGTTCATGTAACTGGCTGCATAAGGTGTGGGCTGGCTCAAAATGCAAAGTTGACTGATCGCGAGATGGAAGAAGCTATCAAGACTTGTCGTCCTGGCGTGCTCCACAACATGCGAGAAATGGGCACCAAGGCGGCTTGTGTCATTGGTGCAACTCCGCTCAAGGCTATGACGGGTCTCAAGGGTATCGACAACTACAGGGGTACTGTGCTGCCTCCTGAAGATGACGAGCCGTGGTTCGTTACGGCTACGCTCCATCCTGGCCATCTTTTGGTATCTGAATCTCGCCGTATCTTGTTTGAGCTCCTGGCCGAAGACTTGAAGAAAGGTTACGACCTGGCCAAGGGCCGTATCGGACTCTGGGAGCCTGAAACTCGCAGCGCAAAAAACGGTAAGAAGCTCCTTCGCTGGCTGCGCGAAGTCGAAGAGCAACGTTTACCAATGGGCTGCGACGTTGAGACTGACGGAATCAATGCACTCGAGTGCAACCTGCTCACCATTGGGGTTGCGGCGAAAACTGAGGGGCTTGAAAAGCCCCCTGTAAGCTACCCCATCCCGTGGGGACCGGCATATGAAGGCTATTACGATCACAAGACATGGAAGGCTATTCGCAAGCAATTGAAGCGAATGTTTGATGCGCCCGAGCAGTCAGTAGTCTTCCATAATATGCCTTACGATATTCCTGTGCTGCGCCGGCACTTCAACATCGAGTTCGAAGCCGATTGTCACGACACTTTGCTGTTGCACCATGCTTCGTACCCAAAATTTCCAAAGAAGCTCCAGCAGGTAGCCTCGCACAAGCTCGCAGTTGAGCCCTGGAAGACCACGTTCCGCGTAGCTGAGAAGGCTCTGCATAAAGAGCTAGACCTGGCTGAGCACGCTCTAGATAAGATGCTGCGCACGCCGGCAGAGACTCGCGCACTGGATCAGGCTACCGAGGGCGATGTCACCAAAGATATAGTGCTCGAGGGGCTCGACAAACAGGCGCTCCAAGAGTTGCTTTGGTACAATGCTGCGGATACGGGTACAACCGTCGAGCTGTTCTATATCCTGATCCAAGAGTGCAAAGAGCGTGACGTTCTTCAAGTTTATCAAGACGACCGGGAACTGCTTTACGAGACTATCAACTGGACTAGAGACGGCATCGCCGTCGACCTCAAGCTACGCAATCGATTGGTCTACAAATACCAGCGCGAGACCGACTCGCTGCGCATCGAATTGCGTGAGTTGTGCAAGCTGCGCCCTCATGCCGAGTGGGTTGCAGACTTAAAAGAGCTCACCGAGGATTTAGAAGCGCTCAAAGAAGAACTCAAGCAATTGCGCAAAGAATGCCCAGTATGCGGGCATATGATGAGCTCCAGCACTGCTGTGAAGTCCCATCTACGAGCGAAGCATAAAGAAGAAGCCGAAGCCGAAATAGAGTTTATGCGGGAAGACATTATGTCAGCAGTGCAAGATCTTGCTGACGTAAGGGTCGAGCTAAAGGAATTGAAAAAGGAAGCTACGGACGAGACTTTCAATCCTGGTTCGCCCATCCAGCTCCGTGATGTTCTGGCTTTGCGCGGATTGAGGCCGAAGAAAGTCACTAAGAAGTCGATGCAAATATCTACTTCTAAGGATTCTCTCTGGGAACTCCGGGATGACCGTTTCGTTGATGTTTTGTTCCGCTGGCGCAAAGCAGCCAAGCTCCTATCTACTTATCTGATCAACCTCGATTCGAAGCTAGGCGCTGACGGCAGACTGCATCCGGTATGGAAACTTCATGCTACTCCGTCCGGACGATTCGGGACGCAACCGGCAGTACAAAACTGGCCTTCCGACATGAAGAAAATGATGATACCTGGCAAAGGTTGCGTCATTGTCGGGGCTGACTACGCCGCGCTGGAACTCCGCATAAGTGCTTGGTTAGCTGGTCAAGAAGACCTTATTAAAGCCTTCATGGAGGATGAAGACATCCACTTGCGACACGCCAAGTGGTTCTTCCCGAAAGCCTGTGAAGAGCTCCAAGGCGTTATCGATGATCCGAATACTTCTGAGGAGAATCTAGAGAAAGCTACGAAACAGCTCAAAGCACTGCGCGGTGCGGGTAAACCAGTCACGTTCGGTAAAATTTACAGGGCTGGTGAGAAGACGCTTTACGAGAATATTCGTGAAGACCGACCGGACGTTAAAACGCCCAAAGAGCACAAGCAATTGCAGCGCGTAGTGAGCCAGATGAGCCGAGTACTCGATATGAAGTATCCGAACCTCGGTGAGTCGGCGCGCATGTGGCAGAGAATGGCGAAGGAGCAGAAGTTTTTGCGTACGGGCATGAGTGGACGCTTGCGTATATGGCCGGTGGGCGAGCCCTCCTTGAACGAGTGCGCGAACCACCCAATCCAGGGTTTTGCGGCAGATATTATGAACGCAGCAACCTTGCGTTTGGTGCGTAGACTCAAAAAAGAGGGGCTCTATCGCAAAGGTATCAGGATTATTCTACAGATTCACGATGCTTTGTATTTGGAAGTGAAGAAGGGACTCGAAGAGTACGCCAAGGAAATGCTCGCTGAATGCATGACCACGGAGATGACTACGAAGTCTCAAGTAACGGGCAAGACCCACACTATGCGATTCCCAGTGGATGCACAGATCGCAATGAACGTAGCTAAAGCTGCTTAGGAGATAGGGATGGACCATAAAGTAGAACTCAAACTGACTGACAAAGAATTCGAGGCCATACAAAAAAGTAATAAGGCCGAGTTCATTAAATTTCTGACCAGGACTCAGCTTTCGGGCTTTAAGGTAGGGGCGAGGGTTGGCTCTGAGGGAGCTTTCGAAATCATTGAAAAGCAGCTCAATTTCATTATTACGACTGCACCTGAAAATGCCCCTTCTGAGAGAGATGCGGCAATGGTTGCTGGCTCGTTAGCCGCATTTCAGTATGTGCTGCCTCATCTACGAGAACAGAATCGTGCGCAGTTGGCTGATCTGATTGGAGATATGAGGCGAGACAATGGATGAGCCTCGCGATGAAGAAGCGTATATGAAGAAACTTATTAGAGATGCTTTTGAGACGGGTTTTCGAAAGTGTGGCGAGATGGCTGTGGAGCGTGTCACAGAGTTCAAGGAGTATGTGGTGACAAGTACACCACCCGCCACGAACCCTCTTCAAGAAATGATCTCTCCACACGTAAAAGCTGGTGCAGTGGGAGCCGTAGAGCAAGTCTTGAAGATAGTGACTGAAGTTACAAATGTTGAGATTATCGCTCACGTTGTCGATCTCAGTGATTTAGATGTTAACTAAACCAAAGAAATTGACAGATGAGGAAATCCTCGCGCAGCTTTGTACAACCTGGCGGTACGACCGTCCTACAGTGCTTGCTTTCTATGACTTTGGTAAGCTGCTTGACCGGGTTGAATGTGCTTTGTGTCAGCTCCGAGGACTTAGAAGGTTAGATACTTTGCCAGAAGGTGCACAACGGTTATTACTGCGTCGAAATAAGGTGAGAGCGGCTTTATCCGAGGTCAATGGAACGGAAGCACAGATACGAGCAGACCTGGTAAGTATAAAGACTAACTTCCCGCCCGATAACACATTGCCTTAGTTGACGAACCTAATTGAGTGTGTCAAATTGACGTTGAAAAAGGAGGCACCGATATGCCAAGAGGAAAAAGAGAAACGCGATTCTACGTTGTCGAAGAATCTGCGAGAAAAAATCAGACGAAGCCGGGGAAACCCGTTGTTAGAGTTTTTACCAGTACTCCTGAATTCAAAGCGTGGGTGGAGAAGGCTGGAGTCAGTATCAGCAAGCAGTCGAAGCAAGTCATGTGGTTGGCTTTCCCCGATGAGCGTTGGGCATTGTGCTTCAAGGGTTACTCCCTGGCCTGTGTCGACGGACGGGTACTCATCTAATGGCTTCACTTCTCCCCCCCGCCTTTAAACTGGGTAAAGATCTCTTTCCTTCCTGTGTAGTCGGAATTAGGAAGAGACTGGGGCTTACTCAAGAGGACTTAGGTAGACTGCTGAATGTGCATGGGGGAACGATTTCTCGTTGGGAAAATGGTAAGGCGCATCCAAACAATTTCGAAAACGAGTTATTAGCTGTTTTCAGTCAAGCTGCTCAGTTCAAGCGAGATTACTTAGGCACGGTTCTGCGGAGTGATGGCGTACCCAGAACTCTATTCATTATGCTGAAAACAGCTTTTGAGCCTAGCTGGGAATACGTTCCCGAGGAGGAATCTAATGGCTAAGCAATGGAAGAATATCGCCGTAAAAATCGAGCCCGAGATGTACGAGGAGATTGAGGAGTACACGGAGAACGGTCAATTTGACTCGTTCGGTGCCGCTGTGCGTGATCTCCTTGCTCATGGTCTCGAAACGGCTTCCGGACGCACTGGCGTGCAGCAGCGAGTAATCAGAGCCAATGCCGCTGCAGCCGCTAAACGTCGCCTTCATATCCTCATGACTGGCGCGGTCAAAGTCTTCGACAGAGAGTACGCCCTTGAAGGCGAGGAACTCGAAGATTTGGACGATCAGTTCGATATTGAGGATTAATTGAACCCTTCATACAACTAGAGTAGAATACCGTAGGAGCATAACATGAGCAAAACATGTAGCATACAGGTGAGATTTATCAGAAATGAGCCGAAGCTAAAGGCTTACTTGGCTATTCCGGGTACTGTGGTCATGCAGTTGTACAGTCCCGAGTGCGATTTCTGCACCGAGGAGACTCCTCATTATGTACGTGCTTCCGGAGAATACTGCTCAATGGGCAAGTTTGCTCGAGTAGACATCTCCGACCTGCAAGATGAAACTTTAGAGGACTTGAAGGTAGAGAACATCCCACAGATTTTGGTCTTCAAAAATGGCCTTGAAGTCGGACGGCACGAAGGATCTGCAAATTTCGAGGAAATCGCTGAATTCCTCGACAAACACGCTTGAGGTAACACCATGGCTGGCAAGTATACGGGACCGCGCAGAGAGTTAGTAATCAAGAACTCTGATTTAATTTGGATGGGTCGTATGGTTGTTGGTGAGGGTGGTTACAAGGTCACAGAGGACGGCGCTTCTGCGATACTCTGGGCGATGGCAAACAGATACTTGCTTCATCCTAAGCAAGAGCAATGGGGCTCGTTCGTGACGCTTCTAAGGAAGTTTGCTCAGCCAATCAACCCAAAATGGGACGGTGTACCTGATAACCAGTCCGGCGAGGATTTCTGTGCTGGCGGGAAATATGAAGGTACTAAGCACTGCTCTCCGAGTAAAATACGTCGCCGTGAAAAAATGCGGACGCTCGCGTGGGAGAATATCCCGCTGCGTGTTCGTCGATGGGTAGGTGAATTCCAAAACGGCGTGCTCTTCCCACCAGATGACCTCTCCCGTATCCGCAAGGCACGCATTTCGAACTGGGGAGCACGCAGCATGGAGAAGCGGCTAGACGGCCAGATAGTTCCTCTAGCTGAGTGGGCACCCTGGGGAATCGGCTTCGACGGTAATTGGTTCTTCGAGGACAAAGCCTTGATAGACGGCGAGATTGACGTGCAAAGCGATCCGGACTCACCGGCAATCAAACCACCCGTCTCTCCGTGGGGAGTGGCCACCGTGATAGCACTCACTGGCGCGGGTTTCTTGGGTACTAAACTGCTTATGGACTACATGGCCACCAGATAAGGGGACTCATGAACTGGGCACACGAAAAACTAGATCACTTGCTCGGCTGGTATTCTGCACAAACAGTCTGGATGAAGCTGCTTTGCGTCCTTCCCGTGGTGATTGGTGTTGGGGTTTTGGTGTGTCTATGCCTGGGGACTCTGGGTTTGCCTACGCGCAAAAAGAGTACTGCTGACGCTATTCATAGCGAGGCACAAAACGTGATTGAGGGGCTCGATGCGCAGTTGCGTGAGGCTTCTGCGAAGATACGAGTAGCCCAAGACGCGCAAACCGAAATTGGTGTGCATTTAGAGCAGGTTGCCATCGATACCGAGGAGCTGCGTACTCGCGTCGAGGATATGACGCACGAGGAGCTCAAACTCTTTATGGAAGAGCGGCGAATAGCCCACCAGCAGTCACCTGAGTGGGGCGAGTATCACACTGAGCCTGTACGTGTAACTTACGGCAAGTACAATAAACAGCCCGAACCCAACTACGGCATAGACTCCGAAAGCGGTATCCCTTTCAACGAGCTCAAATCCAGAGTTAAAAAGCGAGATAAGTAGTCATGTCAAACTTCGATAGGGGGTTCGAAGGCGTGATCGTGTGGCTTACCATCCTGGTTGTAGCCGCCTCACTTTTGTTCTCGTGGGTAGGTAACGCGACCGAACTTCCCCCGATACCGCATAGCACGACTCACATACTGAACGGGAAGAAACATGAGTGCTTTGAGACGGAGCAATACCGCCATGTAGTGCAATACGTGCAAGTGGTGGCACCAGCTCTGCAGAGCCAGGTAACTGACCTCAAGTTGATGCTGCACAAGAGACAAGATGAAAACATTGCTCGATTCCGATACGCCAGTACTCTCGAACACAAACTCACTGTCTTCAAGCTCGATTTGACCGCAGCCCGCACTGAACTTGGCAATGTAAAAGACCAGATCAAATTGCACCGAAATGGTCAACGGCGTGCTACCGTCGTACATTACATAATCCATGGTTTGGGCCTCGTGGCCGTAATTAGCCTGGGCACTGCCTACGGCTTGGAGCGAGTGAAATGATCAATCATCCGAATGAGAACGTACAAGAGTTCGTTGAGTGGATACGGGAGTTCTACGGCGTTACCACTAAACAAATGTCCTCTACTTGGTGGGGCAGATTCCTGCAATGGTGCCCCGCCTTCACTATGGCCGGAATGCAGATCGGTCGAAGTATCTGGATCAACGATGAGGACAAAAACAGGGATGGCGAGCGGGACTGGTGGCGAGATGACCAGCCGTTTGGTTGCATTGCCCTGACCACACATGAACTTTGGCATGTATTGCAGAAGCGTCATGACAGAACGTCCCGCTGGAGGTATCTGAAGCCCCAGGCCTACGCTATCTTCATGCTACCTGGGCTCGTGCTCTCAGCTATCTACAGTCTGTGGTTGGTGTTCTTATGGGCAAGTTTGCTCATCTGGTTTCTACTACCTGGCCACGCCTCTGAGCGATTGCGCCTCGAGGCCGAAGCGTACTCATGGAATAGCTTCGTTGCTTCACTGCTTTGCGACAACGATGAGACCACCCTGGAGATGCTCCGGGTGAGGCACTCCAAGCTACTAGCGAGCAAAGCGTATTACTGGCCTACGAGAAGCCCTGGCGAGGCAGAGCGCTACTTGGTGGGCTATGACAATATGCCTGCGACTGAGCCGGTACTTGCGGAGAAGATTAAGCAGACTGTCTCCAATCTGAAGGCAGAACTTCGTTAAACATTAAAGGGAGGAAAACTATGAAGGGATCTCAAATCTTTGCGTGGACGTGTATCTTTTTGGTCACGTTCGGGTGCACCCTATTCACCGTGAGAACTGCGAGAGCTTCTGAGCCAAGGGGCTCTGATGAAGTCTCCAAGGTAGATAAAACTACTACACCCCCCGCCAGGAGTGGGAGTGTACACAAGCCGCCAGTAAAAAACAAGCATTGGAATGAAAAAACGAAAGTGTGGTTGGCGCGTAGTTGTGTCGGCGAATCTGGTTTTACAGCAGTAGATGAGTGTATGGCCATCGCGTGGATCTACGCCAAGAGATCACACCTTGTACGGTGGTCGCTGCTCAAGATGATCAGACGGTACTCAGCAGCTACAAAGCCCCATGAAGTGCATAGGAGGCCTTGGCTCTTCGAGCTCACAGCGAAGGCTGAGAAGCCAGAGCACTGGCCGGATTCGTTACGGTGGAAGCGTCACAAGAAAGCCTGGCTCAACTTGCTGTCAAAGCTCGACGAGTGGAAGCGTGGGGGCATTCCTGACCCGTTACCAGAAGCAGATCACTATGGGAGCTACCGAGACGCCAACCAATCACGGTACGTGCGTACGTGGGAGCGACTAGATGCGCCAGGTTTCAAAAACCTGTACTTTAACTCGCGCCAGCGCCAGCGTAAGCCGGTTTCCAAGTACACGAAATACATGATCAACGGCAGGCATTAAACGGGAAAATCCCGCGCTCGAATTTCCCCTTGTTTCCTCGCGTACCCAATCACGGAAAACCTATTCCATACTAGTAAGGGAAAAACCGACATGTAATTTTCCATGCGACATGTAGGGAAAAATACAGCTCGGGAAATTCACGGGAAATGTAATTAATTGTCCGACATGTAATATTCCATCCGACATGTGTGGAAAAATCTGACATTTTCCATGTATGTATACGGATAATGATCTAGTTTTCCGTATGAAAAATAAATTGAATTAAAAAATGAATATATCATTTTTTCCGTTCGTCTAATATATAAGCGGCACGGAAAAGCGCTGGAAAATTTCCCCCGGAAATTGGATTTTGGTTTCTTTGAAAAAATGACGGAAAAATTGAATAGTTCAAATTTCCCTTTCGTCTAATTTATAGACTGGGAAATTTGAACTATTAGAAGAAAGGGAAAATCGATGAAAATCTTTTATGCGATAGTAGAAGAAAAATGGACGTTAGTTGTTGCAACGGATGTTCGCTACTTTGCGAGCGGAAATATTTGCTACACGTTACTAACTCCAGAGAATGAGGAAATGCGAATGATTGCCCCATTAGGGGAATACCGAAACGTCGCAAGTTAAAATTGCCTTGCTAGTATCCCCAAAAAGTTTGGGGATATTCGCTAGTCAATCGTGACTAGAAAGAAAGGGAAAAAATCATGGCCAAAAAGTTTGTTCATACGATGTATGATCGTGATAACGAATATCGAAATTATGTGGTTTTTTGTGATGAATGCGCGGAAAGTTACATAAATCAAAAGGGATTCAAGTATATCGGATCCCCTGATGAGGATTGCGTTAACGGTTGCGATGATGCTCCACGCGAATTCCCGTATTTTAATTAGATTTTGCAAAAATTTGAGTTATAAATTGAATACCTCAAATTTTTAGAACGTCTAATAAATGCGCCTCAATAATGGGGCAAATCATGAAAGGGAAAGTTTCATGTCAATTCACGCAATACATTCACTTGTCCAGGAATCTCCTGAACAAGTGCGAGAAGTTTTGGCTATGTATGACCGACGCCGAAAAAAGACATTGCGCATCGATTGTAGCGCTGACGTGGTTACGCATGTTTCAAAAAAAGTACGCACTTCTCTGCAAGAATATTTTTTGGTCATCTGTCTAGATAATCAAAATACGCCTTTAAAAACCCTAGAAATTCATAAAGGCGGTTGCGATGCAGTTGTTATAGATGCGCGCTGCGTATTTCGTGCGGCTTTAGCCGTAAAAGGTTGTACTAGAATCGTACTAGTACATAACCACCCGACAGGAGATCTTACGCCGTCGCCACAAGATCGTGCAGTTACGACTAAGCTAGTCAAGGGCGGTGATCTACTCGGATTGACCGTACTAGATCACGTTATTCTGTCAGGAGAAGATAGCCTTTCAATGCGCGATTTAGGAATGATAGGATAATTAGATAATGCGAATTTTTGATCTATTTTTTGAATAGATCAAATATTCAGATCGTCTAATATATGAACCGGGCAATTGCCCCAGCATGAAAGGGAAATCATGTCTCAAGAAATCGCGAAAGAAATTTTCAAGCAGTTCGGAGGTAATCGCGCTATGGCCATGATCGGCGGAATTCCCGTTTCGGATGGTCCCGCGTTGCATATTCGTTTTAAGGCAAAAGCCACAAATACCGCTAACTGGTTCATTATCAAATTGAACGGTATGGACACTTACGACGTCTCATTTATTCGGGTTTGGGGTTCGAAAAGGAAAGTTATAAAAGAGTATCCCGGAATTTATTGTGACCAGTTGCGCGAGATTTTCGAGAAAGATACCGGGTTGTATCTACACCTCTAATCGCCTGGTTTTAGTCCTCAAAAGTTTGAGGACTAGCGCGAGTCAATTAGGGCTTGAATGAAAGGGAAAGTTTCATGTTTGTAAAAACAAAAGAGTTGCGCGCCGCATTAGCGGGTTTTCGCGTATTCAAACCAGAAAAAATTGTGGTTAGCAGTGTCGAAGGTAAAATCATTTTCACGAGTGCTAACGTGCGCGTTATTCTACCCGCTACGGGTGAATCATTCACCAAAGGACGCGAGATCCCTTTGCCGTTGGCGAAGTGTCTAACCTCTCAAACCTCGACGGCCATTGAATTCGTAAACCAGACCGGAAAGATCGGTAAGATGGTAACGATAGCTCCAATTGTCGAGGTGCCCGAAATCGATGTAGACTGGGAAGATATGCACTATATTGGCAAGGCTAAAGATGCCCTCGATCCTTTGCGATACGTGGCGCAAACTGCGAGCACTGACGAAACTCGGCCACACATAAATCGAATTCATTTCGACTCAAAACGAATTGTAACTACCGATGGCCATAGACTTCATTTAGCGCATTTAACGAACCGAGGAAATCACACACTTCGCGAAGCCGTCAACGTGGATCGTCGAGTCGGCGAGGCCTTTGTAAAAATGCGATCATTGGTCGGTAAGGAAGATCTTATTGGGGTTCAATCTGGCGTATTGATCAGCGATAGGATTTTTGTGTTTGATAAGAAAAGCGATCTGGCTGCAGCTTTTCCGCCATACGATCAAGTTATCCCAAAATATCATGAATGCGTTTTACATCTAAGCGTGGCTACGCTGAAAAATGCGCTAAAACAGTTGAATCTAAAAGGCCCTAAACATACGTCAGGCCTGAAAATTTCAGCTACAGAAGGTAAGCTGGTTTTTTTCGAACGGTGTCAAGGTCAGGAGAGACGTGCAGTTATTCGAGCTTCGTATAGTGAGCTACTGGGGAATGATTTTTCTAAGTTTGAGGGTTCGATTGGCGTTAACAAAAAATACCTCAATGATGCTCTGAAACATTTAGATCCCACCAAAACAATTATGCTTTGTACAAGTGGCCCATTAGATCCCCTCGTGCTTCAAAACAGCGACGGAGATCACATAGCCGTCATAATGCCTATGCGTATTTGATGAGGTGGATTGAAAGGGGGAATCATTCCCCCTTTTACTCGGTTTTATCAAACGAAAGGGAAACAACATGAATTTAGCAGAAAAATTTGAAGTGCTTGCTTATAAGACTAACCACTTTCCGATCGCTAAACACCATTGTGTGGCTACAATTAAAGATTTAAATTCGCGAGATATTTACGCTCTTTTTACAGATGGTTCAGTCGCGAAATGGATTGATGAATGTTGTAATTGGTTTGAGCAAGGGGAACGGGTCTTTGTGAATACTGCCGAAGAGTTTGGGGATGGAAATGAGCCTTTAATCGGCGAGACTCCTGAACGGGTGTTAGAAGATCCTGCGTTAGTGGCGTTAGTGGCTGACTGGGCTAAGCAATGTGAAGGTGATTTTGAGGCCCACCGAAAACTTATCCGGGTTGAATTTGCAAAAGCACTAAAACCCGCCACATGGGACGGCAAGCGATGGTTGGAGGGTGAATCATGTATGAAGTGAAATTATTGAAAGGCACCGAACCGTTGCGTGTATGGCCTAGCTCGACACTCGCAGCAGCGGGGCAAGCCTATGTCAATCCTGGCCTCCTCGCTCCGATTGGCACAATTGCGCAGGCAACCTGTGTGACGCTTTCAAACCCAGATTCATTTCTGGGGGGGTTACGCCGTAGACCAGATGAACTCATTTGGATAATTGCGTGTGAGCATGACCAGCGCGTGGAGGTGCATGAATTGTCTTATGCGCTACTGAGGAAACCACTGGAGAAACTCCACAAGCAGATCCTAGCTTGGTTTCCTTACCTGGATCCATGGCGTGCCGTTGCGATTGCGTCCGGTTTGCGCGATTGCGCTTTCATGCGTCTCAGCAAATGGGTTACGTTGGATTTGGTTGAGGTCGATCCGAGACATTGTGAACTAAAATTACTCAAACGCGCACAGGAGATAGATAATGAGACGAGTTGAATACCCAACTCCCGCGCAAATGGTTCATAGCGAGCCATTTGAGCTCAACACCATCAAACGGCTTCACAAGCTCTTCCCGAAGGAGAGTCGGCTACGGTTGACCTACGGATTTCCGGAAGATGAATGTTGTGATTTGGAAATCGAGTATCAGGTAAAAAAGGGTGGTCGCTGGCGAGCTATTGGATTCGCTCAAGGATCGATGCTGTTTAAATGGCTTCCGGAAGGCAGCTCGGGCGAGTTTCTCGGCTGGATTCATGATTTGTATCATGACAAGGTTGATATCGAGAATTCCCCCGTGGATAAGCTCCACGAAGATTGTTTCACGTGATGAAGCCGAAAACCTAGCGTGACTAGGTTTTGAACTTGAAATTGATACCATCATTTGGTAGTTAGTTTGCGCGCCAGTTGTTCTTTCAGTGCTACGTTGGAACTATTTTTAACGAGCCTTCGAGACAAGCTCGCTATTTGGTGGATGGAGCCTCACCCTCTATCCCTGGCGCATTTTTTCTTACGCCCTCAAAGCTCCGTTACTCGCTGAGTTACTTTCCCTTTCGCAGGGGGTAACGGGGCTCTGAGGTCGCAAGAGGAGAAAATTATGGGTGAATTTAAGGGTCGAGTGACTCGGGTGCATAGATCCGGGGAAGAATGGAGTTCTGGCCGGATTTATTGCCACCATCTCGATAAGGAGATTGGCTTTGCTGGCTCTTGTTACGCCTCGACGGGTGTGACTATGACGCTTTACGGGGAGCTGGTCACAGATCCCAAGTGGGGTCAGCAAATCAAGGTTACGTCCGGCCAAGTCGACCTGACGTTTACGGCGCAAGGGCTGATTGACTATCTCACCGACGAAAACAAATTCGAGCATATCGGGCCGGTGCGTGCTCGTGCTCTAGTCGACGAATTCGGAGTGGACGGTTTTCAAAAGCGCGCTGAAGATCCCTCGCGTCACATGGATTTCGCGAAGATCAACGGAGTCACCGCCGAAACTGCTAAGGGGATCCATGATCATTGGCAGGAAGCCAAGACGGTTAATGCCCTCATGGTCGCGTTCCGAACCTATGGACTCGACCACGCGCGTGCAATCCAGGTTGTAAGAGCCCTTGGCGGTACCGCTGTGCTGCTATTGAGGGAAGATCCCTATCGGTTGATTGACCTGGCTGGCGTGCCTTTCGCTGAAATCGATAAAGTAGAGAGAGCGGGTGGTATCGATAAGCGGGATGTTCGCCGAATAGCTGGCGTGGTTCTATCCGTCCTCACGCATCACGCAAAGGACGGGCACACTCGTATGGACCATAAGGCCCTCCTGACCGCTGCGCGCAATTACAGCGCCTATATGGGGCTTTCTGTCGAGAAGATGCAGGAAGCCGAGAAATACCGAGCTGGGTTGTCCTCTGGATCTCCATTTCAGTTGCTGGAGTATGGCGCGGCTTTGACCAGGCTCCTAAAAGCCGAGCAAGATTTCTACCAGTGGGTTGTAAAGAGCCGGTCGCAGCCTTCGCAGCTTGCGAAGCGTACACACACAGCTAGTGCTGTAGCACCGTCTGAATTAACCGCGCAGCAGCAACAAGCCTTTAAGCTCTGCCTGAATTCTTCTGTGACTTGGATTTATGGCCTCGCTGGCACCGGCAAAAGTTACAGCGCGAGGATGATTTGCGATCTGTATTCAGCAGCGGGAATGAGTGTGATGCTCATGGCCCCTACGGGCAAGGCTGCGAAGCGTCTCGAGGAGTCTACTGGACGGGTGGCCACCACTATTCATAGGGGTCTCGCGTGCCGTCCGAAAGTCGGCGGGGCGTCCGGTAAACTGAAGTTTACGTTCGAGGGCGATCCCCTCGAGGCTCAGCTCATCATAGTCGACGAAGTTTCCATGGTTGACTCCGAATTAATGGGTCACTTAATACGTCGTATTGATCTCACGCGAACATCTGTGATTTTTATGGGTGATGTCAATCAACTCGTACCAGTGGGAGCGGGGCAACCTGCCGTAGATATTCATAAATTTGAATGTTGCGTGCCTATGGTTCAATTGACCGAAATCGTAAGGCAAGCGGGTAAACTCGCGCACTATTGTGTTGATGTATTGGATAACAAAGTACGTGAAACTACGGACTATGAGAACGGGTGGATACTGCGCACGAGTGTTCAGGCTACCGATACCTACGAACATATTCTAGGGGCTTTCGAATCCAAGTGGACGGAAGAGTACGACTCGTTTTCGGATATTCAAATACTCACTCCTCAGAATCGAGGACCGTTAGGGGTCAACACACTCAACATCGTATTGCAGCGCCATTTTCAACTTTCGCGCTACGGAATCCATACGGATACACCGCTCGATGGCCACCCTCAAATCATGGTGGGAGACAAGGTTATCCAAACGAAAAACGATTACAATTTGGGGATCTTTAACGGTGATACTGGAATCGTTTTGGAAGTCGTAGAAGATCAGTTTCATACCTACAAAAAAGGGTCGATTTGCGTGGACTTTGGCTTGATCGATCCTGTATGGTTGTTAACATCAGGGGGATCTTCAAATACTAATCAGACCAAGAATCTCAAGCTAGCATACGCGCTCACAGTCCACAAAGCTCAGGGCTCTGAATACCCTTGTGTCATCGCAGTCGTAGACCGAATACATAAACATATGCTTACCCGTTCTTGGCTCTACACAGCCGTGACAAGGGCGCAAGAATCGATCTGCATTCTCGGCCAACTATCCGCTGCTCAAACCGCAGCCAGGCAAATACATTCACCAATCGCGAAGACTCAAGGCCCACGGCAGACCTACCTCAGTGCCCTCCTCTTGGAGGAGGATCTTGCTAACTGGTCTGAGGAGGAAACCAAATCATGAGTGAGGTAAGCAGAAACCGTAATACTAAATTCTTTTTCGCTTTCCTGGGTCTCCTGTTCGGCGTTGTCGTAACTCTTTCAGGGTTACGTGGTTTACACGAACCTCGCGTCGAGATTCCAGTTGAGCCTTCCGAGGATACCAGTGCTGACGCGCAGTACGACCGGCTAATCGAAAAGTGTCGCGCTGCCTGTAAACCCAATGCAGTGAAGTCTTGCACCATGATTAATGACTGGGGCGTGTGGCCTCGAATTGAATGCTGGGGGCCGAAGCTATGAAGTTACTTTTAGCCCATTTTAAAGAGCTCTATGATCTTCCTGAAGAGTGGACCTGGCAGAGATCCGATGCAATGACTTTCCCCGGATTTTGGATGCTTACGGGAGCTGTGTACGCTCCGTGTAAATCAGGCAAGCGTAAAGGCCAGCCTAACTGGCGCAAGCCTTTGAGCCCCAAAAGAACCTTGCTTATCGCTGAAGACGCCCACCGAGCATGGACAGAAGAATGGTCAAAGCGCACTGGTCTTTGCGTTAGGTGTACGGGGGACGGTGCGACTTTGAAATCCTGGGATCATATCAAAGGAGCAACACTTAGACCCTGCCCTAAGTGCGACGGTACGGGGAAACGCGAGGGGAAGCTATGACTAGAGCTGAATTACTCCTACGTCTAAACGTAATCGCTGGCGAGGATATGAAAGCCACGAAAGACACACTAGCTTTCGAGGACTCATGGGTGCCTGATCGGTGGTTTCGCGAATGTCTTCCTGGGTATGGCCCTTTGATGCGCTGCGAAAATGATCACGTGTCAACCCAGGGACTGCAAACCGAGGACCAAGGAATTTTATGTTTTGGGTGTTGGGCGAAGGTGGTCTGGACCTTTCCGGAAGACGAGAACGGACCCCTCGAGGATAGCTGGACGAGACTTCAAAAACTACGCGAGAAGGATCAAAGATGACTGAATTTAACTGGGAACGAGGCGTGAAATTGTGCCGCGAGGCTGAAGAGATGGAAGCTCAACTAGAGTGGTTCGACACTATAGCCCCAATAGAGCTTGACGTGCTGATCTCGAAGAAGGGGATTATGTGGGAAGCGCTTTGCGATGACGACCACGTGGACTTTGCCGACCTCGAAATAGTCAACGCTGTATGCAAGGCTGCCGTTGCAACACTCCGAAAGCAACTGTTTGATAAACGCGAAGAGCTTCAAGAGCTCCTACTCGCGAAACCTGGCCGTCACGGGAAGGTGGAAGATGACTGAAGAAACCACCATGACCAGCACTGACGTGTTTGAATTGCGCGGACGGCTTAACATCGATGTTCCCATGTTCGCCGCTATGCTCGGAATGTCTCAGAACGTGGTACATGCCTGGGAAGCTGGGGTTCTGCTAGTGAGCCCTAAATTCAGTTCGATACTCTTTGGGTTGAAAGACGCGCTGGACACTATCGAAGGCGAGGATACGAGTAATCTCGTGACTAACCTCATCGCGCAAGGCGGCTTGTTTCCCGCGACTATTGAGGCTGCGCACAAGTCGATGGGAAAGTAAGTGAGCTGGCTACGCGAAAACGCGAAGTTTGGCTCACCTTTGCAAACGTAATAATCTGAACAGGGGAAGAGTGATGACAACATGTAAAGAATGCAGGCAATACACCTTCGTGAATATGAGCGTGGATGAGAATAGCCTCCTTGCCTACTCCGCGAGTTCTCCACATTGGTGCAATCACTACAAGCGGGAGCTAACTGATCGCGAGGCTACAGAGGTTCCGTATAGACAAACCTGCGTAGGGTTTGGGTGGAAGGAGATCGTTGTGGATAAGCCTAAAACCTACATAGATTGGCGGCGAATCTCAGTGTTGAGTGTGAGCCTGGCTGACCGTGACGCGGAGATGAAGTTCTGTGAGGATTACATGGACAAGGAAGTCACCGTCACGGTCAGGGCTCCGGATTCGAACACAGTCATAACGGCTATAGGCCAGGGACCAGACACCGGAAAGATGCTCATGGATCTGCACAAGAAACTTTTGGAGAGTTCTTTGAAGCTCCGAGAAGAGCTGGATGAATTATTAAATGAATAATTGAAGTACCCCCGCGCTCCCAAAGGGTAACAAAACCAGGCGCGGTTAGCAAGAAAGGGATCACCATGAATCGCAAAAATGTAATCTTTTTATCGCTCGTTTTACTAGCCGTAATTGGCTGCAATCGAGGCTACACATTGCACACCACGCCGATCAACAAGATCGCAGTGATCGGGCCTTCTGTTTACGGTGTTCAGGGCGTGCTCGACACCGGCAAAGGCTCAGTTTGGCGCACTGGCGTTGTGACTGGCGGTGATAAGTCCACTGGAGACGCTTTTGAAGCTGCAATCAGACAAATCCGTTTGGACACTGAGGCCTCCTTCTCGGAGCTCTACGAAGTAGTGTCCTCGGATTGGTTCTTAGAGCGTCCGGACGTGATCGCTTTGTCAGAAGGCTGCGCTGCACGGGCGGATTGCCAAGTGAATTCACGAGGGGAGCTGCTTGGTAGTTTCGGGCGAAACATTGGCGGGGTGAGTTCCGCAGCAATACCCACCGAGAAAATTATTGAGCTTTGCAACTTGCTCGAGGTGGACGGAATCTTGATAGTGTCCTCACATTGGAAGTCGCTTGGCAAGTTCGTCAAGCAGGCTTACTCGCACTCCATAGCTAGGTTGTATGACCGGGAAGGCAATCACATATATGTTGCTGAAGGCGAGGCATATGGCGGGGCAGTGGGCGGCTGGAAGATCACTGCGATGAATGCAAAGACACTACCGAAATGGGCGGAAGCTCATAGGATTGCTACCGAGCAGAACCTAGAAAAATTCAAGGAGGCTATAAATGACTGAAAATCGAGCTAAACTCACGCTAGTCCTACCTGAAGGCACTGAAGACACTCCAGCTACTGAGGCGCTAATTCTAGCGATGTTCGGGCTTGCGGGGCAGCACGATTTGAAGCTCAGTCTTTTAACTGGCGAAAGCGTTTCACCTATCACGGTATCAGGGGATATAGATTTAGTTTATGCAGAGAAGATCAAGCAAGCGGCTTTGAGTTATGTGCATATCTGGGAGTCTTCGAAGCCATCGTAAAAACCCTTCTCGAAATTATCCAAAATTCGTTTGATTGTTTTCGGGTCAAATGACTTGCCATTGCGCTGGTAAACTCCCTTGTCGGCTAGTTTAGCGGCAATTTTGCGGTAGCTTTCGCCCTTGGGCTCTGCAGTTCTCAAGTCGTGCATAAAGCGCAAAGCACCCATTTCATCCAAGTTGTATTCGAGGTGCATGGGATCGTCGTCGCACTTCTTCAGGCCGTAAGGCACAAGCCCGCCAATGTGCTCCAGGTTGCGCCTCTTGAATTGCATGACCGCTGATACTCGTTCCGAGGTTTGCTCCCGCTCTAGCTGCGCCAGCGAGCCCAAGAGATTCAAGCCGAACCGACCCATTGCCGTATCCGTATCGATGTTGTCACTCATGGAGATGAGCCGGTAGGCGCTTTTCGAATGGAAGTACAAATCGACTAGCCCTAGCAGGTCTTTGAGCGTGCGTGTGAGGCGGTCAATCTTTACTATGAGCAGAGCCTCGACTTCATTGTTGTCGAGCATACGCAGGGCGCTCTTGAGGCCCTCGCGCTTTTCGATGGTAGAGCCAGAAATCCCTTCGTCGCTTTTGATGTCTATGAGGTCAAGCTCCTTGGCATGAGCAAACGACTTCATGCGATCTGCTTGCTCTGCTAGGGAGTGCCCTCGCTCGGCTTGCATGACCGTGGAGACTCGTATGTAGCCAACTGTCTTCATGGTGCCTTTCCCGGCCACGCGCCTATTATTACGGTGTGCTCTGTTCGGGTTGTTCGGATGCTTCGCGACTTGCCCGCTATGGAATGCACGAAACCACCGTCCACTAGTCGGTCGAGCATGTAGGCAATCGAAGTAGCGGTTCGTTTTACGAGGCCGCATAGTTCTAGCTGTGTTGGAGCACTTCCGTGCTCTAGCCAGTATCCTTCAATAGCTTCGATGTATTCTAGCTGTGTTGGTGTTGGTTGATTCATTATTTGTCCTCATTATCGTTATCGAGGAGATGAGCGGTGAGCCCTACAATAAGTAGGATTATTATGAATCCAATTAAGACTCCCCAAAGCCCAAAAAAGACTATTTCCCAAGTGCTCATGCTGAGCACTCATGAATAACCACCTCGATTTCCATCCTTGTAGTTTGGATATTGCGAATCAATCCCCCCATAGGACGGATGAACCCTCCGTCTTGTAGGCGTTCGAGCATGGAAGCTACCGCAGGTTGTTTGCGCCCCATGAGGGTTGCTAGGTCTCGCTGCGTAGGGCTCATTCCACGGTGTTGCCAAAACCATTCGATAGCTTTGATGTAGGCTAGTTGTAAAGGCGTAGGTTCTTTCATGGTTGATTCTCCCGGCTACGGTAAAGTGTCGTAGATGTAAGGATTCGCAAACATGAAGTAAATATTGCGTCCTTTGTCATTCAAATCTTTACGGCGAATGAGGCAGTAACTGCCATTACTGTGGACGCTCCAAGAGTGGCACCATCCCCAGTTGGTTTTGTCATTACCAGTGAAGGCTTCATTACAGCAATCTTCAGGGCGAGTTCTTCTGACAGCTATGCCTAGTGCGGTCCCGCGAGCATCTTCCCAGAGTTGACCTTCCCACCCAGCAGCGTTCATGTCGTGCTCTGTGATCTCGATATTGCCTATGCGGTAGGGTTGGGGAGCTTGAACTGTAGGAAGCAATTTTTCGGTTGACTCAGCATGAAAAATTCCCAGTCGGAAGATTCCCGTTATCACTGATACAGTGAGTATCAACAACCCAAGTGTCATAATAGGAGAAATTTTAATCCGCATTTTTAGTCCCCCTTTCGGCACCTAACACTGAAGTAACGTACCCAGTGTAATCATGAACCCAGCAACGTCTAAGGCTCTCAGACTCTCGGTCTGCGTCGGTATCAGGTTGTGCTCTGACTGAGCAGTGTTCATAGAGGTTTAAGTCGGGGGTAATAGAGGTTTGCTTACTTTCTGGAAGTTGTATTTTTTGAGCCGTGGCAAAAATGTGTATGCTTGAAGCTGTCAATGCAGTGTTAATGAAAATTGCAAGAAGCAACACAAGTCCTATGATGATTAATGTGCGTAATTCTGGGTTCATTTAACCTCACCATTTTGAGGCTTTTTGTATTTCTCAAGTAGCCGGTGAATACGTTTTCCCAGGGATGATAATTTTCTAGTGTTGATATGGCAAATTTTTCGGTAATTGTCTTGAGCCGCATTACAAATACCCCACGGTGATTTCACTCCATCTAAAGGATCGCTTATGGGGTAAAGGGGGAGTACTACCATGAGCACCCTAGGGTTAGGTAATATGAAAATTGGATGGTCAAAAGGCTCAGATTTAAATTTGCATGGAGCGCACTCGTCAGCCGTAGCTTGGATTTCAGTTTCTCGGTTTGTGTCAGTGGGGGTAGTTAAAGTCTGTTTGTTTTTGGGTGGTTCAATTTTAGCTGGATTATGATCAAGGACCATTAATCCTATCAAACAGGCCGCACCAATAGCGATTAGAAAACACTGCCAAAATAGTAAGGTTCGATATTTCATTTAGTCCTCCTTTGTGAGGCTTTTAGCCTCAAAATTTCTTTTACCTCGTCTAGCGTTATACAGTCCTCTGGGGGAGAATAATTAAACTTCTGAACGATGCTTTCCTCTGGGCCATCGCTCATAATCGGCACTTCAAGATTTGATTGCGTATTTGATGGTCTTCCGGAAAGCGGCGTAGGCACCGTATTTTTGACAGGATCAATTGGGCAAAGATCCATTTCAACGATAATGGCTATCGTTATAAACACCATGCCTATAAGTGCGCTGGCAAAGAATAAACATGCTAAGGCTAATTTGAGGCTACTCATTTCTCTTCCTTCCAGTCCAGCCACTTGAACTGCGTTGCTCCGGGAGGATTCCACGGTCGCCACAAGGCCAAGATATACTCGCGCATGTCAGTGCCATTGGATTTCCCCTCGCGCACAAATCCAGCACGCGGTACCAACATGTTAATCTCCCATGGAGTGAACTGCTTAAAGAATTCTCGCCTGCGGATTGCACCTAAAAAACCGGATTGTAGCAGCATGGCCACCACGCCATCTTTGTCTACGAGCTCCATGCTAGTACGCACGAATTCTTCCGCTAAAGAGAAAGGCGGATTGCCTAAAATGACAGTCGACTTCAAAAAGGATTTATCGTTTTCGGTGAGTGCTAGGTAGTCGAGCTTTTCATACTCAGCATTCTCACTATCGAAGTCTTCTGGCTCATCTATGATGTCTACGCCAGTCAAGCACAGCGGGGCTCGCCCGTCCCAAGCCTTATTGAAGGCTTTAAGAAAAGGACCATCGTAGCAGCCAGGTTCGAGCACGTAGATCGGGTCTTTTTGATTGCAGAGTAGTCCTGACCCCAGGTGAATTTTTTTCACCATATCGACCACTACTTGTGTAAGTGGCTCGGCGAGGTTTGGGCGAGTGCGGTAGAGGTCTCTATCCTCGCGAGGATTCTTGGGTTTGGTAGTACTGAGTTTTTCAGATATGGCTTCGTATTCGTCAACGCTGAGAGTAATAACGCCCATCAGTCTTCGTCCTCCTCTTTGCCCTGCATTTTGAAAATGCCGTCGAAATGATCCCATGCGTCAGTAACGCTACTAGCGCTGTAACTACTTAAAAACTCACTGATGTCTTGCTGTGTTCCGAGGCCGACTAGCGTTGAAAAGCAGGTCGGGCAAATGTAGCCGTGTTCAGGGCTATAGCGGCTGCACATGATGTTATCACAGCCCCATTTTGCGCATTCTAGAACGCTCATTTTTCCACCATCCTTGAAATTGCTTCGTCAGCGTAAAATTCAGCACGAGGTATTCCGACATCTTTAGCGTGCATTCCGAAAATGAGGCCCCACGCCTGACTGTGCTCTTGGCGTGCTTCTCCTCGGGGCTTGAATTGAGTGGGCGAAGAGTAAGGGCCTGGCGTGTACTGGCAAAGGTGTACAACTAGCCTCTCAAAGTCTTTCAGACGGCAGCGAGCTTCCGTAGCCTTCATGTCACGATCATGCCCAAGCTCGCCGTGAATGCACTTCAAGCAGTACTCATAAATCGGTTTCATTTTGATCTTCCTTTGAGCATTTAACGGTAGGCAGAGTAACGTCAATCTTCTGCCAAACGTGGCCACCATACCCAGCAGTGCAGCGCCCTTGCATGATCGTACCGTCCTGGTAGAGCACTGTGAGGAGCTCTATAGCTTGGTGGTAGCCTGCAGGAGGATCTACGATGGTGTGCTGTATTTGGATCGGGTTGTTGACTTGCTCGTAGGGGATGTCTTTTCGAGCTTCGAAAGTATCCTTCAGAACCATATTCAAACCTTCTACAGTAAGTGCTACAAAATAGGTTTCTTCTATGCCAACCTCTAATGTTATGTCTCCGTCACGATCGGTTTTAATGCTTGCACCATGTTCAACTAATATTGTGCGTAGATCGGACAAAAATTTCCTTGTTTTCTCGTAGTGAGTCATCCTACTCCTCCAGCTCGTTTGGGTTAGGTGGAATGATCTTGCGCCAGTTGTAGCGAGTACTCCCGACTGCGCAGTTACCTTTAACAATCATGCCGTCACTGTAGAGCAGTGTCAGGAGTTCGGAACCACTGTTACGGTCTGCGCTTACTATGATAGAGGCTTGTATTTGAACGACAGTGGCTAGAGGCTTCAAGATGCTTCGAGGACGCTTTGAGAATTTAATACATCGTTCAGAATCTTGTTGCTGCTCGGGTATGCCTGCGTGACAACCACCCGCGACCCAATAGAAGCATTCTTCGCAAATACGCATTCTATTCCTCCGATTTTTCTAGTTTTTCAAGCCGCGCTACGGCTTTTTCAATCCTTTGCTGCGCAACCTTAAAATAGCTTTTATCTATTTCGATGCCGACGAAACCAAACCCCTCATGCACAGCAGCTTTACCCGTCGAGCCAGAACCCATATATGGATCCAGCACAGTGCCTCCAGGTGGGGTTATGAGCCTGCACAAGTACCTCATGAGGGCTAGAGGTTTGACAGTGGGGTGGTTATTTTTTGCGCCTGCGGGGAGTTCTTTATTTCGTTCGCTTTTTGACGCTTTAGCGCAGTAAAAGAATCGAGCAGCAGATCCTTGATCTCCGTAAGATTCTTGAGTCACAAAGCCATTTTTTGCGTCTCGACCATAAACGCCTCTTTGACTATTTGAGTGTGTTGGCATCATTTTGCCGCTCTTAGTTTCGGGAAACACTGCTAATACTTCTTCTGAGCCATCGTGGATCAGGTTGGCTGGAAATCTTCCGGTTTGAGTAACTGAGGCAGCGACTTTATGAGCCGTTGGCCGATCTTCTCTATTCTCGCCTTCGCGCCACGCATCAAAATTACTGCCTCCCGAAGAAATAAACGGAGCCCCTACCCGACACTGCTCAATATTGATTCCGCCTGTGCCCCACTTCAGCACATTGGCTACAATGGTCTTTTCGCTCAAAGGCTTGCGGGCTAGAGTGAAGAATTCACAGGCTGGCTTTAACGCCGTACCCCAACCATCCCACTGCTGGGCAGCTTCCGTTGCAGGAGCTGTGATAGTTGCACCATTGTCGGTGCGATCCGACTTCTTGCTGGTGCCTCCGATATTACCAATAGCCCCGCTTGCATACTTTCTATTTGGCCGTACCCGAGAGGAATCATGGCCTACTACCTTTCTCTTAGCCCCCGCCGCTTTGTCGATAGCTTTGCCAATGTTCAAATTTTTCGGAAACCCCGAACCATACACCCAACTCACAATATCGCGTATCTCAAAGCCTGCGTCCTCAATATTCACAACCATCCTGTGCTGTGTCCTGGTTCCGCAAGCGCATAGCATGTGACCGCCAGGCTTCAGCACTCGCAGTGCTTCTTCCCACACCTCCACAGAAGGGACGTTGTAATCCCATTTCTTAGCCATAAACGAAATCCCGTACGGAGGGTCAACAACGATAGAGTCAACCGAATCGCAAGGAAGACCAGCCATCTCCTCTAAACAATCGCCTAGATACAATTCAATCAAAACAAACTCCGATTTTTTCAAACTCCCTCGACCATGAAAGAGTGTGGCAGTGCTATCACAATTTTCCGTGTGTGGCAATGGACTCCTACTGCCACGCACGTTTACCATAGCAAACCGGGCATTTAGCCCTTTGAGGGGATCAATTTTCCGTAGGGGCCAGTAGGGGTAAATACGCGGAAAATAACGGTTTTTATCCGTTTTTACTCGAGTGAAAAATAAAAAATAAATTATTTTTAGGGGAATGTCAGATCTAGCGTCTCGGTGTGCTATCCTGGGGGAGCCTTGGGATCCGTAGTTATTCCCACCCGAAAAGTTTTCTTACTCGCGTGATTTGTTTGGTGGCCTCGACTCGCAATAGTTCTGCTCTGTGCGGAGTGCACAGCCCAACTTCCAGGTAGGTGTCTATATCGTGATATACGGCCTCCACTTGGGTTAGTACGGAAGTCTGAATGAATTCCTTCATCTCGGTTTTGCTCATCTGGTTTAGATTAGGGCTACTCATGAGTTGTCCTTTCGTTTAGAATTGTAGTAAATTACCTGAGCTATTGCATTCATCGCCTCGGAGGTCACCACACCTTCGGGGCATTTTCTTCTTGGCTTCAAATAACTGACGACCACACCATCAAAAGGTGCTTTAGCAGCGCAGAAATATCCTTACACGATTTGGCTATTACAACTACGGCAGACGCTTGAAGCCGGTTCACCGCCAAATGATGCTGGAGCGTTCCCATGAGCCCTATCACTAGCGGATCGGGGTACACTGAGCCATCTTCCCATGCTGTGAGTATATCTGGCGTTATGTGCATGAAGTGAGCAAATTCGAACGGAGTCATTTCTAGTTGTGCTCGTAGTGTGCTTACCGCAGTACTTAGAGTCACTGGCATTTTCATTACTCGGTCTTCCGGTGGGTGTAAATTAGCTTTTTTCATTGTGCTCGAAGCATGAACAAGAACTTTCCTCGTCCAGAGTAACTGATCCTCCGTCAACTCCCCCATACCAGCAGTGCCGTTCTTTAAGGTGAGCACAATCGGAGCATTTAACGCGTTCGGCATCCCCAGAGGCTGCTCTCGGAGGAACTGCTAATAGCAGATTCGCGTTGTCTTCCGTTGGGAGGCTAATGCGTGGACCAATTAATCCACTCCCCTCGTTAATGAGCGCGGTAAGTAATACCTCTTCACGCACTGCTCCTGCTAAGATAGGGATGTAATAAACTAGATAATCAGGTTGTTCGGTATAGTGGTTATTGATGTTAGTGACTTTCATTACTTCGTAGTCACCTTCGCCGTCTAAGTCTACCCAGTAGAATCCGGGCTTTTTTGGAATTGTCTTAGTGAAATTAGTCTTCATCGCGTCATATCCTCCCTCGAATTTACTTAGGCTCAAACACTTGGCACCATGTTTTTTCGCCCGTACCAACTTCCGCGCCTTCAGGGCTTTCAGCCCGAAAGCAGCGAGGCTTCCCACGGACTTCTTTACCGTGAAGGCACTCTAAGCAGATCTCTTCTGCGCCGACCAGATAGACTACGCCATAGTGAATACACTCAATGCCTGTATCGGTGCCGTCAGGCAGGTACACTCTGCGCACGTTCTTAGTCTTCATTTCGTCATGTCCTCCCTTGAATCGCGTCACTTCGCGCCAGGAATCGCGTCAACTTCGTACTCATGATTTATCAGTCCTTCGCTCCTCTAGAATATCTAGTACCCGTTCAAACTCAGCATCACTGAAGTCGTCCCAGTTCTGGGCCATGAGTCGAGCGAGTTTGAGCGCTGGACGGCTTTCACCTTTGAGGGTTAGAGTAATGCTTCCTTTGGTTTTCGCCGCAGCGTAATGAGGAGGCTTGGAATTCGTAGTGGGTTTCGTGCTCATGATACGCCTACCCCTTTGCGAACTTTGGCTTCAAGTTGCTTGTCGGCCTCAATCCGCTCGTTGAATTCTTGAAGCTCTTCCTCAGTCCAGCCACGTTGAACTTTGATTCGCTCTTGAAGCCGGCCTAGTTCAATCCCCTGGTCAGTGATTGCCCGAGCTTCCTTCTTCATACCGAGGAGGGCGTTAGTGAGGTCGTAGAATAGCACCCAGCAGCCGGTTCCTGTCCACATGTAGAGCACTGGCGGGAAGCACTCTTTGAACATCTCCCCCTCGAGGGTAAGGATCATAGTGAGTGCGATTGCACTGGTGCAGATAAATATTAGTCTTAGGGTGCTGCTGAAAGTTTTCATTCTTTGCTCGCTTTCTCCGCGCACTCCCCGCATACCAAGCTCCCGTCCTCGATGTGCCGGAAAGAACTCACTACGGTTCCGCATTTGGGGCATGGGAACAGTGCATGGTTTCGGCGCGGGTTTTTCGAGCCCTCGGGCTGCTTGGACTCTAGATTGGATTTCCCAGTATAATCTCTGACCTCGACAGCTCTTACATCATCACCCTTATCAAGGATCAATCGGTTTATGGCTTCCCAGTGGAGTTCACGATTTTGTTCTACTAACTCAAAGGCTTCCTCGAGTGTAAAAGCTAGGTGGTGGCTGTGGTGTGCTACTCCGCAACTGAGTTTTGCTATCTCCTCGGTAATAGCGCCGGCGTCGTGTAGTCCTTTTGGCAGTTTATGGTGGTATAGTCCGGTTATAGTGTCTCTGAGCACTACAGCGTGCACTTTGTCTGTTTTGGCGTCCCGTGCTGTACTGACCACATAAACTTCGTCTCCCAGTGTGAACTTGTTTTTCATTCGTTCCTCCCTTTGGTTTTTGAACCTATCAATTTTTAGTTGAAATAGCCAGCGGGTTTCTGCTAAGGTGCTCCTCAACTCATGTGGGCGTAAATCTACTTGGGTTGCGCGAGGGCGCTCCTTCACAATAGGAGTAGCAGTAAGAAGTATTCTTGCCGCTGGAGGCTCATTCACCATCATGATTGATCACCGAAGGCCCTCGTTTTCTTTCACCTTCAAGGTTTAACCATGAGGAAAAATTTATACGTCACTTGTGCAGCGATTCATTACGATACGAAGAAATATTACCCCTTCCAGCAGCCAGTCAATATTGACCACGGTATCGTGGTTTGTGGCTGGAATCATCGCCACTGCTTAGTTATGGGGCGTATGGCTCAAATCCCGAAAAGAACTAAACGTACTCTAGGTTTCATCACGAGTCGGCGGGAATTCATTGATCCTGTAAAAGCTGCTGAAATAGCTCTTAAAGCCGGACAAATTCCACCAGAAGAGTGGGCAGAAGGGGCAGAACTTTATGTTCTCTAAAGTACGAGAAAGTAAGGAATTACCATGGAATGGATTGGCGTAGACCTTGATAAAACTCTTGCGGAATACCATGACTTCCAGGGTATGCTGCATATCGGCAAACCGATTCCCAAGATGGTTGCCAGGGTAGTAGACTGGCTAGCTGAAGGGCGCACAGTCAAGATACTGACGGCCAGAGCGTACCCAAATGGCATGATTAATCGGGACACTCCTACAGTAGGGGGTACTCCACTTCACCTTATTATAAAGGCTATCCAAGATTGGTGCACGGAGCACATAGGGCAGGCCTTAGAGGTAACATGTGTCAAAACCATTCACATGACTGAGTTATGGGATGATCGCGCTGTGCAAGTGGTACCCAATACCGGCGAACGAGTCGGTGAGGGGAGCTCGAAAACAGCAGATTTCAATCCGGACGCTTTCGCGCAGGGGTATGCTGACCTTCTCCATGAAGTTGAGCAGCTTCGTAAACACCGTGCCACATTAGTGGTGAAGTACGAGAAATTGAGAGCTAAATATGAGGGGCAAGTATGACTGAAGCAAAGTATAGTAAAGCAGAAATCAGCCAAACCACTTCCAGCCAAACCACTTTTCGTTACACTACTGACGAGGCAGGTCCGGGGCACATTCTCTGTGCTGCGATTCACTTCAAAACCGAAAATGCTTACGCACACCAGCCTCGTAACATCGAGCACGGTATCGTGCTTTGTGGTTGGCGGCACCATAACTGTATCGCTATCGCCAGCGCTATGCACATACCCAAGAGCACTAAGTATGTTCAAGGCTTCCTCACGAGCAAAGGTATGTTCGTGGATCGGGAAGAAGGCGCTGCAATGGCAATCGCTGCCGGTCAGGTCGAAGAAGGCGCTCAGATTTCCAAATGCCTAACTAGCGAAGATCTCTACTAATGGATGATTGGCCTGTGGTTCCTTTGTGCTCTAAGCAGCTTTTAGACGTGAATTCTAGGGATATTTTAGAGGGAGGTCTGTATCGGAAGTGTAATGTGTATAAGGGCGGTGGGGGTTACGATCAGTTCCCAGCCATATATAAGAAACGCTTTGGGCGTGCAGAAGATCCAGTTCAGTTTGTGGTCCAGCTTAAAGGGTGTCCTTTAAAATGCCCTTACTGTTACGTGACTCGGCAGGGAGTTTGGGGGGACGCTATAGAAGTTTCTACGCTCTCAATGTTGCAGGCATACGACAGAACCGGATTGGATATTTTTCATTTAATGGGAGGAGCACCAGCAATATATCTACACCGTTGGAAAGAATTGGCCTCTAAGGTCAAAGTGTTTCACAGTGATTTATTACTAGTAGAGAGTCTTTACCGAAGCAAAGACTTAAAGGATTTGCCAGGGCTCCATGCGGTCTCGTTTAAGGAACGTCACATATATCCATCAGCTTGGATACCTAACATTTGGCGGAACTTGGAAAAACTCATAGAAAATCGAGTCAACTTTTACATAACCTTTACAGGCTCCGATGAGTTTAGTTCTGAAATTATTGAGCGTTTTGGCCCTGAAGTCTTAGAAGATAGTTTTATAATTCCTGTCAAACAGTACAAAGCCCTAGATTAACAGTTCACTTGTCCCCCCGTCACTACTGTGCGACACTGTAATTTACTCGGTAGTTAGTCAACCATCCCCCCTTTAACTCAGAGTCCCCTCGACCAAATTGCTCTGAGGACCGGCTACCGGGTATCTCTTTGCTCTTGCCTATTACACCCCCTTTTTGGTAGCTTCAATTCTCGGGTTGAGGGACTCGAAAACCAAATTATAAGGTGATGAGGGATGCTTCATCTTTCGCCTAAAAGGAGGGAAATTGCCTAAACTAAAAGATTGCCCAAATCCAACTTGTATCCAGCCAGGAGACCACCTAGCCATTGCGGGACACTCCGAGTTAGGACATTGGGTCGTATGCCGTGCGTGCCACGTACGCGGGCCACAATTACGTGACTGCGACGGAGCTGCTCAGGCTTGGAACAACCTACCAAGGAAAGAGGTGTCAAAGTGAGTCGTCAGCCATGGCAAAAAGCGAGACTTGAAGTGCTCACAAGAGCACGCAACCTAGTCCACCACTTGCACGAATGTTTCACTTCGAAAGAAGCACATTATCGAGAGACTATATGGAGCATTCAGCACGATACAGCGAGCATCACTTCAAAGGACTATGAGAATACCGCGATGCTCCGCGTGTACACTGACTTGGTGTACGATAGGCTACTTCCGGAAGATTTCCGGGAGCGTCTTGGGGTCATCTTAGTGCATGGTTTAGTGGGCCTTACGCAACATTCGTGGCTCTGCGTCGAAGGCAATGTGCGCGAAGTCGGGGCAGAGCCCGACAGATGCGAGGCGCTTGTACGCACGATACATAGATCCTCAGCGGGCTTGTTGTATTGGCGTGTCATAGTGGATATTTGTGCGCCCGAAATAGAGCCTTCAATAATCCTCATAGCCCCTACGTCGCCACTAATGCCCCAGTACACCGAACAGGAACGGTTTACCGAGCCTGTGGACTACTCCGAAATTATACTCGCCCCAAGGGAGGGAGCTGCCGATGAGTCCCAAGAGGACCGCATCATGAAGGCGCTCATACACAAACATGTCTGATAGAAGAGCAGATCAGCGATATGGAAGGTTCACCGAGACTCGGCCAGGAGTAGAGGCTAAGCAAGGCGTAGCCAAACGCTTTCGGGTCAAAACCTGGGGCAAGATGTGCGACTTCAATTATCAGTACAAGCCTGGGGAGATATGGCTGGTTCACGCGAGCCGTAACGGTGGGCCAATCACCGAGCACTACACGCTTATTGGCGAAACTCCTGAAGAGTGGGAGAAGAAGCACAAGCATTGCTCGCTATGTCCACGTATGCGCACGAAGATGCGTTTCGCTACAGTAGGATTGACCTCTCAGGAAGAGATGGAAGAGAACTTCCTGCACTTACGAAACAACCTACTTTTTGAGAAGGATTGGACAGTGAACTTGAAGTTTGATTTCGTCGTAGGATACTTCAACCTAATACAGCCGATAGCCTTTGAGCCGTGGAAAGGCATAAACGACCGTACAGCTATGCCACCCATCGCAGAGAGGCCTATACGAACTGGTGGAATGGTTGTGGATCAGCACTCATTTAGGGAGGAGGACCATGACTGATTTATTGTGCCTCACTGTTACGAAAGACCGGCCTCATTTCATGCCGTGGCTCGCAACGGTGTTCAGGCGGATTGAGTGGCCCTGGGGTGAGAAACACTTAGCAGTGTTCGTGGACGGAGCTGCAGGGCCTTATAAAGAAATGCTGCCTGCTGTAGCTCGACGACTGGACCAACCTGCGCCTGTAGACATCAGTATTCACGCTACCGCAATATACAACTCACTCGGAGACCACAGGCAGCATGCACTGGAAGTAGCTTGTTCCATTGCACGGTACAAAGCGGGCCTCCACAGCACTTGGATTACTTGGATGGATGATGATGACTGGCGGCATCCGGCTATGGCGAAGAGCGTCTTCCAGGCTACTAGAGGCTTGCTGCACAGCGATCAACTAAGGCTCATTGTCCCCCGGTGCGGACGTAATGTGCTCATCGATGTAGCTACTGGGCGCTGGGCAGAAACTCCCAAGCAAGTGCACTGGTATGAAACTATGATTCGAGCCGATTTAGCCTTGGAGCTCGAACCCTTCATGCCGGTGAACATCTCCGAGGATTACTACTGGCACCAAAACGCTGTGAGCCTCGCAGAAGCCCTTGGG
>Ga0255052_10000062_pt1 | contig 73338 bp, 75 predicted proteins | sample JV7_2_21_MG_FD_188632 | JGI IMG/M metagenome (GOLD analysis project Ga0255052, IMG submission 188632) | Seawater microbial communities from Jervis Inlet, British Columbia, Canada - JV7_2_21 | ecosystem: Environmental > Aquatic > Marine > Inlet | place: Canada: British Columbia | collected...
GATTTCGGAGACGACCTTTGGGCAGGTAACTTCGTGAATAATCCACGAGAAGTCCTCTACCACGATGGTCCATCTGATGGTATTCAAGCGAATACTGGCTCAACTACTGTTGGATACCAGGTGGAGATCATGGCCTTCCAGGAAGCTGGTACTGATTACACCGCAACTATCACATACGTGGCGACACCTATATTCTAAAATACTGGTGATAGAGTAGATTTTTTTCTACACAAAAAAAACAGCCCCATGGCTGTTTTTTTGTGCCAAATTAATTCGGATAATACGTGATACTATTTCCTCAATGACAAAAGCGAAAATTAAAGAGAGGAAAGTGCGCGTGCGGAAAATGATAGCAACTTTAAAAAAGTTGTTCCCAAATGCTAGTATGGCTCTAAATTACAATACTCCATTTGAATTACTTGTGGCGGTTGCTCTTTCAGCACAATGTACAGACAAGCGGGTAAATATAGTAACGGAAGAGTTATTCAAGAAGTATATAACTCTTGATGATTATGTGGGCGCTGATTTGGGTGAATTTGAGCAAGACATAAAATCAACTGGTTTTTATAGAAATAAAGCCAAAAATATTTTGGCCGCTGCAGTCATGATAAAAAATGAATTTAATAGGCGCATTCCAGACACCATGGAAGAAATCACGAAAATACCAAGCGTTGCACGAAAGACTGGGAATGTGGTGCTTGGTAATTTATATGGGGTAGTGGAGGGAATAGCTGTTGATACTCATGTAAGACGGACAGCTCTTCGTTTTGATTTGACGGACCACAAGGACCCTATTCGTATTGAAAAGGATTTAATGGAAATAGTACCAAAAAAAGACTGGTTTACACTCACATATTTTTTTATAGAGTATGGCCGAGAAATCTGTCCTGCCAGAATACATGATTGCGAAAGCCACCCACTTACAAAAATATACCCCAAAGCTCGCAATATATGGCCCAAGTCGCGATAGTTTTCTGGAACTTTACATTTTTTCTATAAAGATTACAGTTAGGAGTATATGAAAATATTATACATAAGCGTTTTGGCCATTTTTGGCCTTATTATTGGAAATTTAACAGCTTTAGCAATTGACCCACCATCTATGCAATTAGACGCTGGGCCAGCCGACACAGAGCCAAGAGTAGTACCAATAGAAATGGTGAGTATGGATTTAAGCGAGGTTGGGGGTGACGGAGAAGATATTGGTGGAAAAAGTGACAGTGACCCAGGCGTAATGTTGCTTGAAGCGTCTTCAGAGCCAACCCCGACCTTATATGGCGATGACGCTGGAATTGAGCACGAAGACATTGGTATCGTAGATCCTGATGAGGAAACAAAAGAATCCGGCGAAAAAGGAGGAACTGAAGATATTAACATTGGCATGGGCGAAATGCAGGAAACGGCTGGAGATGACAAGCACGACAAATGGATAGACGTTTTATCGGCAAGTGATGGCGGAGAGGAGATGAGAATGAATAAAGCAGAATTAATTGATGCAATTTCAAATAAATCTAATGGAGGGTTAAGAGCTCAGTACGTAAAACTTGGAGATATTAAGGGCGAATCTGACGACAGTGCATCACAAGACGGGGGATTAGACCTTGATGATGACAATGACGGAGCGACTGCAGCAAAAACATCAAAGCCAAAAGAGATTGTTGTAGTTGGGAGCAAGGTAAGAGACGAAAGTGTCCCACAACTATGGCGACCTGAAGTAGATGACGAGGTTCTAGCTGATGGACAGACACGAAGAGTCCCAGACTCATTCTTTGATGTTTGGGTAGATGCAGCTGATTCGGAAGACGCAACGACCGCTGATTCGTTTTTCGATGTCTTTGTTGATGTTGGAGATGGTAGAAGCATGCCTGATTCCTTTTTCGACATTTTTGTTGATGTAACGGACGATGATTTACAGCTTCAGGCTGTAAGTGTTGCGCAGAGTGACAAAAATGTGAAAGAAATTAAGTTAACAGAGAATGAAGTTAGAGTAGATTATTTCGAAGAAGTTAAGTTGTTTGGACTAATTCCTGTGAAAACCACAAAAACAATTACTGTTAACACAAACGCTGCAGAACAAATTAGCAGAGTAAAGGTAAAAATGCCATGGTGGCATGTATTTGGCCGCAAAACTGTGCGTCCTCACGATCTTCAAACTGCAATTGAAGAAGAACTTAATAAGGCTATTCCAGCACAAACTGACACTGACGATAGGCCAACGGAGGAAGTTGCTTTCTATTACAATAAGATTTCGGCACAAACACTGCAGACAATAAGCAATGTGTCCAAAAGGCATCAAGACTAATTAAGTTGCACCAAGGAGCCAAATAAGGAGACAAACGTTGTTATAGAAAGAGCGTGATTTATGAAATCTAAATGGAAAGTTTCAATTGAAAAGATAACTGAGACAATTAACACTCGAGTTTTTGAGGTGGTGGTTTCCGACGATGGTAAAAAGCACCTCTTTAGAGTGGAAGTTGACAAAGATTATTCAAACATATTGTTTGGTAAAGAGATACCTAATCTTTTATTAGTCCAGCAATCGTTTATATTCCTGCTCGAGCACGAACCCGTAACATCAATCCTTAGAGACTTTAATCTAAAAGAGATACAGAGTTATTTTGGAGATTACGAGGAAACTATGAAAAAGTTTTTCTTGTCCTAACGTGTATCTTCTATTTGCGATGCATTTATAAGTCCGAGAAGGACAATTGCTCCGAGCACTATCCAAATATATTGCATATCTAGGAAAAGTAGAGCGATAGTACCCAAGAGAGGTCCTATAATGTAAGCAAATGGGCGCGTAATTCTGAAGAAACTTATTGTATTGTTGTCCGAGCCGTCTACGTGTTTGAAGAAGTAGCTTTCAGTCATAATTTCTATTAAACTTGCTCCCGCTCTTGTGAGCAGCAACATTACTGTCCATACCAAAAAACTACCTGAGAGGACAAATGAAAGTAAATAAGTAGAGATGCCCGTTATTATGAAGCCTGCTATCAAAAGTTCTTTTTCTCCTAAATAATCATCAGCTATTTTTCCAGCAGGATATTCTATCAAAACATAAGGTATAAGCATTAGGGCAGTCATTAGACCAATCTCTGTCCACGTGAAGCCGATGTATGTGTGAAGATAAATTGGCATATAGATTACCATCCAAGAAAAAAATAGTCGCATTAAAAACTGCGCCATAAAAATGTTGAAAAGATTTTTTCTACCGCTTATACAAAGCAGGGTACTTTTAATCTGCATGTCGTGATATTCGGGATCTTTGAAATTCTTAAACCCCCTAATAAGCACAAGGAACGGTATAAGAAACATTGATGATATTAGATATATTTTCCAATAATTTCCGTCTGTGAGTATAAGACCCGAGAGCAGTGGTGCTAGTATCAGAGCCACGTTTGCCACAGTCAAAAAAGCACCTCTAATTTCACCAGTTTCACTTTCTACCTTTGTGTATTCTTCGAGAAATACATCAAAATTGAAAAGAATAAGAGCAAGAGCAACTCCATTTAAGAGGAACATTGGAATAATGATGTAAGGACTCTTAAAGAAGGCAAGAGAAACAAATATTAGAAATTCACCAATGGTAACAGTGACAAGTGTATTATAGTTTCCGAAGCGTCTGAGTATTTTCGATACGAATAGAAGAGAAATTATTCCCAAGATTGAGCCTACTATATAAACAAGGCCAACATACCTCTCACCAACAATAGTACTTATATAGCTTGAATTCATGTACACCACAAAGAAGTGGTGAAAGGAAAGTACAAAACTAGAAATATACAGCAATCCAAAAGTGTGCTTACTTTTTTTTGAGATTCCCTCTCCAATCATAAGCTAACTATACACCGAGGATAACAGGTATAACAATAGGTTTTTTGTTTGTTTTTTGGTATAAGAAGCGGCTTACATCGTCTGTGACATTTGCTTTTACGTTGTCAAAGTTTATAGGGCCCGCACCTCTGCTTGTTGCTTCAACGGTTCGTTTAACAATTAATCTAGTTTGCTGAAGGAGCTCTTGGCTTTCGCGAAGGTAAACAAAACCTCGAGAAATAATATCTGGCGATTTTCTAAGCTTTCCAGTCTTGAGGCCAATTGTCGCTATAATTACAAACATTCCATCTTGAGCAAGAAGTTTTCGATCTCTAATTAGAACTTCTTGTATATCACCAATTGAAAATCCATCAACAAGACGCAGACTGTCCGGAGCTTTTTCTTTAAGTTTTACTATCTTTTCTCCTCCACCTCGGATTTCAATAATTGAACTATTGTCTGCAATAACCGCATTTCCTTCTTTTACTCCAGCTTCAATAGCGATATCGGTGTGTACCTTAAGCATGTAGTGGTAGCCATGAAGAGGAATAAAGAACTTTGGCTTTATTCGTTCATGAATCCATTTTGTTTCATCACGGTTTGCATGACCAGAAGAGTGAACATCAGATGTGTGATAGGTGATGATGTGTGCTCCTTGCCTTGAAAGGTTGTCCTTCAGTTTTTGGACCGCCCGCTCATTTCCAGGAACCACAGAAGAAGAGAGAACAATTGTGTCTTTTGGCTTAATTCTGAACTTCTTGTGTGTTTTGTTGGCAATCCGCATAAGGGCCGCAAACTCATCACCCTGAGCTCCTGTTGCAAGAATAAGAATCTTATTATCAGGATAGCTATCTATCTCTTCAATCGGTATGAATACGTTTTTATCCACATTTAGCATTTTTAGTTGGCGAACGATTTCAACATTGTTTTTCATTGAACGTCCTTCTATAACGATTTTCTTTTTTGTCTTTTCCGCAACTTGCACGATTTTCATAATACGTTCAAGTTGTGAAGCAAATGTTCCTATGAGACAGCGTCCTTGTACCTGCTTAATTATCTTTTCAAGATTAATGTGCACTTGGTCCTCGGGGAACGAGAACCCGGGCCGTTCAACGTTTGTTGAATCAGCCATCATGAGAATCACTTTTTCTTTTTTGAATTTTTCAAATTCAGAGAGCTCCTTTTCTGTTGGAACGCCATCAACGTGGTCAAGTTTTAAGTCACCGGTGTGGACAATTGTTCCGTATGGAGTTTCAATCATTATTCCCATAGAGTCAGGAATTGTGTGCGTTACTGCAAAAAACTTCACTTTGAGACTTCCAAGCTTAATTGCATCATCCTTTTCTACTTCGTGAATATCTAGCTTGTCTAGATGAGGGAATTCCTCTTGACGTTTGCGTATCATAACGGTTGTAAGTCTGCGGGAGTAGATTGGTGGGTAGCCTAGGTTTTCTATGACAAAAGGAATGCCACCAATATGATCAAGGTGGCCGTGAGTCACGACAATTCCTCGAATTTTCTCCTTTCTATCCTCAAGATATTTTGTGTTTGGAAGAATGTAATCAATTCCTGGAGTATCAGCTTCGCGGAACTGAAATCCACAGTCGACAATTAGAATATCGTTGCCATATTCTATAGCCGTCATATTGCGGCCAATCTCCTCAACACCACCAAGTGGGATGATTCGAATGCTGTCAGCGGCAAGTGGTGGAATCTTATCTTCCTTTGCTATGTTGGTAGAGGCCTTCACGTTCGTTTGCATTTTTTGTGGCTTTCGCAAACTATTTCGTGTTGCGCGCGCGCGTTTTGAGCGGCTCATTGCTGCGCCCCTATCGTTAGTATTTTGACCACGCCTCTGTTGCTGGTTCCTGTTTGAGTGTGGCTTGTTAGGACGTGCAGAGGCAATTGCCTTTCGTTTTTTCGAAGCATCAGATGTTTTCCTTGTTGGAGTTTTACCAACTTTCCTTCTTCTGTTATTTTCCATTGCCATTATTTTTATTTATTAATTAGTTTACAAAAAAACTCCACACACTATCAGTATGGATGTGCCACTCGTGAATATTTAGAAAACGTTCACTAGGAGTAGTTATGGGGCCCAACTCTATTCCAACCGCATTTTCAGGGACAACATAAATGAAGTCAGGTGCATACATAAACACTGCGGGTATGTCATCAAATATCTCTTGCTCAAATTCTATAAATTTTTCCATACGCTCATTTTTGTCATGGATGGTTCTTGCTTCTTCTAAAAGAGCATCAGCTGTGATATTGGCGTATAGGGCTATATTAAGGCCTGGATCATTTCTTTGTGATGAATGCCAAAACGCGAACAAATCAAGCTCACGCCCAACAATTTCCCCAAACAATAGAGCGTCGTACTTGCGAGGGCGTATTACATTTTGGTTTAGGTCTCCAGTTTCAAATATCTTCACATCGACTTTTGCACCGATTGCTTCCCACTCTTCCTGGACAATTCCTGCAACAGCTTTTAGTTCTGGAATATTTGATGTAGATATAGAAAACTCTAGCCTTTCCAAACCATCTTTTGTTTTCTTTTCCCAAACACCAGTTTCATTATTTACTTCCCAACCGTTTCTCTCAAGTATGTCTATAGCAAGTTTTTTCTGCGAAAGCTCTTCCTCTTCCAGCTCTTCTTCATCAAGCGTGCGAGGAGGAAGTATTCCGGGCGGAAGCGGGCTTTCTATCGTCGTTCCAAAACCTCCTAGGACCTCAACAATTATTCTTTCTTTATCAAGCGCTACGTCAAGGGCTTTTCTGATTTCTATATATGCAAATACTGAAGCCTGGTTTTGATTAAAGAAAACGCCGAATATTCGCGGAAGAGGCACACGCCTAATTGGCATTTTATCAGTGTTGAGCTCAGCGTAGGCAAGGTTGTTAGTTGAGATACTATTAATGGCGTCAATATTGTTGTTTATGTATGCGTCTATTAAGAAATCCTCATTTGGATAAAAATAAATACGTACTGTCTTTATGAACGGCTCACCAAGTGTGTAGTCAGGAAACGCTTCTAGGTCGTAATACACAGGAATACCAGAGGAACTTCGTTTAATGGTGTCGAGTTTATATGGCCCAGAACCAATAGGGTTTGTATTAAACTCGCTAAACGTAATCTCCTCAGCATTGGCGTTTTCCCATATGTGTTTAGGCAAGATACCAAGTGTTAGATTTTCAATGAAGGGTGCGTATGGGTGCTCAAGAGTAAAAAGTATTTCTATGTCGTTTACACGCTCAACCAATACTCCTTCCCAACTTCCACGTCTTGGGCTTTTTATGGTCGGGTTTTGAATTAGGTTTACTGTAAATATTACATCGTCGGCGGTAACTTTTTCTCCGTCATGGAAAGTAGCATCTTCTCTTAAAAATACTGCGTAAGTAAGACCGTCTTCAGAAACTGTGTGACTTTTTGCTATTCCGTGAGTAAGTGTCCCGTCTGGGGTTGCGCGCATTAGTCCACTGTATATAAGTGCGGTAAGATCTCGGTCCGCGTCGGATTGAGCCAAGAGAGGATTTATAAATCTAGGGGAGCCAACTATACCTTCTTTATATGTTCCGCCAGAGCTTGGCACCTCAACGAGCATATTCTTATTTACAGCATGAGCAATATTAAGAGTGCTTGCTATGAAAACAATTAAAAATATAAGGAAAAGTAATTTCTCTGAAGGAGAAAATGTTTTTATTATTCTAGGAAAATTCTTCTTGCCCGAATAAGAGGAATTGCTAGACTCTTTGTCTGTGGAGGATTCGTTCATTAGTGAAAGAGGAGTGATGTCACGCTATGTAACTATATTTAAGCACGGGAATCTAATAATAAAAACCTAGGTTTGTTGATAGGTGGATAGAGAAAGCCGTTTAATCGTTTTTTTGGCTAATTCTCTAGAGGATGAGAGCGATAAATGCAGAAAGTCCAAAAAGAACCGCAAGCACAATAGTTGCATTAAAGAGCATTTTTTCTGCTCCGCGACGGGTGTGAAATCCAGCACTAAAATTGTCACCACCAAAAGCACCTCCCATACCTGAACCCGTTTGCTGAAGCAATACTGCGGTCACAAGTAGAATGGAGAGTACGATTTGGACGTATGGCAATACTGCCTGTATTATCGCAATCATTTGAAGTTGAGTATAGCAGGATTAGTGATTCTTGCAAGGGAGTATTCTATATAAATATATATGTGTTATGATACTTACACTATTATTTGTTGAAGTTAGTTTTATATATAGATATGGCCACAAAAGGTAAAAATATTTTAAATATAACTCCGCTCGGAGACAGGGTGGTGGTGGAAGTTCTCGATGAGGGCGGAAAAGAGAAAAAATCAGCTGCGGGCATTATTTTACCAAGCGCAGAAAAGGAAGAACGAATAGATCGCGGTAGAGTCGTTGCTGTAGGAGAAGGGCGCACAAACAAAGACGGTGCCCTAGTTCCTATGAAGGTTAAGGTTGGCAATAAAGTATTGTTTCAGTGGGGCGATAAGGTAAAAATCGGTGAAAAAGAGTATTTTATTGTAAGTGAAACAAGTATATTAGCGATAACGAAGTAATAATCATGGCAAAGGAAATTTCATTTAATGAAGATGTACAAAAAAAACTAAAAAGCGGAGTTGGCCAAGTGGCAGATACGGTGCGTGTTACTCTTGGCCCACGTGGGCGCAATGTTGCTTTAGATAAGGGTTTTGGTGGACCAACTATAACAAACGATGGGGTTACTATTGCTCGTGAAATCTCACTTGAGGATAAATTTGAAAACATGGGAGCGGAAATCGTTAAAGAAGTTGCAAGCAAAACAAATGACATGGCAGGTGACGGAACAACGACTGCAGTAGTGCTCACGCAAGCTATCGTAGAAGAAGGGTTTAAGCGCATATCGATGGAAGCAAATCCTATTCTTGTTCGAAAGGGAATTGAGCGTGCGGCAGAAGATGTTGTGGCCGAACTCAAGAAAATGGCAAAAGAGATTAAAAGCAAAGCTGAAATTCAACAAGTAGCCACTATTTCATCAGAAAACGAAGAAGTGGGAAAAATTATTGCCGACACCATAAACAAAGTAGGGAAAGATGGAGTTGTGACCGTAGAAGAATCGCAATCTTTTGGCATTGAGTCAGACGTTGTGGAGGGACTTGAATTCAATAACGGATACATTTCTCCATACATGATTACTGACACAGACCGCATGGAAGCTGAATTTAAGGACGCACCAGTAATACTTACAGATAAAAAGATTTCTTCAGTGCAGGAAATCCTTCCACTTCTTGAGAAGCTTGCACAATCTGGAAAGAAAGATGTTGTGATTATTGCAGATGATGTTGAAGGAGAAGCTCTTGCCACATTTGTTGTAAATAAACTGCGCGGAGCGTTTAATGTTCTTGCGGTCAAAGCTCCGGGGTATGGAGACAGCAAAAAGGACCAACTCGAAGATATTGCAATCACGCTCGGTGGGAAGGTTATTTCAGAAGACGTTGGCCTTAGTTTCGAAAAAACAGATTTAAGCATGCTCGGGCATGCTAGCAAGGTAATTGCCAAGAAAGACAGCACGGTAATTGTTGGAGGGAAAGGAGGAAAGAAAGATATTGAAAAACGCGTAGCACAACTAAAAACTCAGGCAAAAAATTCTGATTCAAAATTTACTGCCGATAAATTAGAAGAACGTGCGGCAAAGCTTTCTGGAGGAGTTGCGGTAATTCGTGTTGGAGCAGCTACAGAAATAGAAATGAAATACCTCAAAGACAAGATTGACGACGCTGTTAATGCAACAAAAGCAGCTGTTGAGGAGGGTGTAGTTGCCGGAGGAGGAAGCGCTCTTGCTCAAGTTGCTGCTAAATTACTCGGAAAGATAAAGGAAATAAAGAGTGAAGAGGATGTGGGATATTTGGTATTAATAAAGGCCTTAACCACACCATTAAAACAAATTGCACTAAACGCTGGAAGGGACGATGGTTCTGTAATTGCAAAAGAAGTTTCAAAAAAAGCTGGAATCGGGTATGACGCAAGCAGAGATGGAGCTAAGGCAGAGATTGTAGACATGTTTGAAGCGGGGATTATTGATCCCGTTAAAGTAACAAGAAGTTGTGTGCAAAACGCAGCATCAGCTGCTGCAATACTCATCACCACAAGCGCTGCTGTTGTGGATGCGCCCGATGATGGAAAACCTGATATGGGAATGGGTGGCGGAATGCCACCCGGTATGGGGGGCATGGGACTTTAAAAAATAAATCACAAAATAAAAACCCGCATGATAGCGGGTTTTTTAGTCAATGGTATAATAGTTTTAATATAAGATAACAAAAAACATTATGGGGTATGTATTATTAGGGATTGTCATTGCAGTAGGCCTGTGGGTGGTTGTAATGTACAACAGTTTTGTAAAGCTAGTTAATCGCACAAAAGAGGCGTGGGCAGATATTGATGTCCAACTTAAGCGTCGCTATGATTTGATTCCAAATCTTGTCAACACCGTAAAGGGTTATGCTAAGCACGAGAAAGAGACGTTTACAAAAGTTACAGAAATGAGAACTGCAGCCATGAACGCTACAACTCCTGCAGAAAAAGGGAAAGCAGAAAATATGCTTTCGGGTGCACTAAAGAGCCTTTTTGCAGTTTCAGAAAATTATCCAGACCTAAAAGCAAATGAGAACTTTCTTGAGCTTCAGCGTGAGCTAACTGACACGGAAAATAAAGTTCAAGCAGCTAGACGATTTTATAATGGAAATGTTCGAGACTTGAACATCGCACTTGAATCATTCCCACAAAACATCATTGGTAATCTGTTTAAGTTTGGAAAGCGTGAGTTCTTTGAACTCGATGACGACCAAGAGGAAGCTCGAGAGCCTGTTGAAGTAAAACTTTAAAACTACTTATGGGAGGGGACACACACAAAAAATACATTTTGAGTATTTTGTGTGTGTTTTTATGCATTCCATTTTTTGCGTTTGCGGGCGAATCAATATCTCTTTACGAAGTAGACATAGACATAAAAGAAGACTCTTCTATTAAAATTCTTGAAACAATTACTTATGATTTTGGAGAAAACAGCAGAAGGGGAATTTTTAGAGAGATTCCAGTTAAGTATGAAACTCCTTACGGCACGCGCGGAGTTGATTTGGAAATTAAAAGCATATCAAGAGACGGCTTTCCTGAAGAATATACAGATAAAAAAAGTGGTAGGAATAGAGTAATCCGTATAGGAAATCCCGATGTATATATAGAAGGTGAACACGTTTACCGCATAACCTACGAAGTTGTTGGGGCGTTTAATGCATTTGAAGATTTTGACGAGCTGTATTGGAACGCTATAGGGACGGGATGGGCGGTTCCCATATCTCGGGCACTCATTACTGTTGATGCACCTTCTGCTATTGTGAAAGGATACTGTTACGAGGGATTTTTTGGTTCAAACGTTCCGTGTAGTGAAAGCGTGATAAGCGCTGATGTGTTGGTGGGGAAGACCACTGAACTCAATCCTGGCAGTGGCATGACGGTAGCGGTAGCAATCCCCAAAGGAGCCGTGACTCTACCAAGTGTTGGGGAGATTGCATTTAATTGGCTTAAGAACAACCTCATTCTGCTTCTTCCGATTTTTGTTTTTTTCTTTATGTACAGAATATGGGAAGCTCATGGCAAGGATGCGAAAGGGCGCGGTACCATAGTTGCACAATATGTCCCCCCAGCGGGGCTTACACCACTATTTCTAGGCTCCATTGTAGATGGCAGGCTTAGCAATGAAGACATTGTTGCTGGTATTTTGTATTTGGCAGAACAAGGATATATAACAATAGAACGTGAAGAGAAAAAACGATTCCTCGGCAGTAATGTTGACTATAAGCTAACATGGACAGGAGACTTTGATGAGTTAAACAAAAAAGAGCAATTACTTGCAGAAATTGTGTTCACTATTTATGTTACGGAAGGCAAGGTTGTCAGTTTGTCTAGCCTCAAGACCGATAGGCAACTACATTCGAGGAAAAACGCTCTTGTTAAACACATAGACGAAGAATTGCATGCGCAGGGATATTTTGGAAATGTGCCACAGAAGACTTCAAATAAGTGGTTGGCTGTCGGCATTTTTGTTACAGCCTTTCTATCCTTCTCCTTGGCCTCAGTTAACTTAACCGCAGCCATTGCCATTGCTGTCTCAGGAGTAATTGTAATAATTTTTGGCGTCTTAATGCCGAAGCTTACTAAGAAGGGCGCTTTAGCGCGTGAACATATTCTTGGATTCAAAAAATTTCTCTCTGTTGCGGAAAAAGATAGACTTGAATTTCATAATGCCCCAGAGCGAACACAAAATGAATTTATGGAATTTCTTCCTTTTGCTACCGCACTTGGAGTAGAAAGTAAGTGGGCTGAACAATTTAAAGACTTAGAAATGGAGAATCCAGATTGGTATAAGGGAGGCGCTCCTGGGAATTTTTCTGCAGGTAGTTTTTCAAAAGATATTTCAGGATTTGGATCATCCATGAGTGCGGGTGTAACCGCAGCATCTGGTGGCTCAGGTTCAGGAGGCGGCGGAGGCGGTGGCTCTTGGTAAGACATTTGAGTATAATTCCCACATGGCTACAATTTACACGCATCAAGATAGCAATATTCGAAAAACATGGCTCCTCATGTTCTTTTTTCTTGTAATTGTAATTGCAATTGGATGGGGGTTTAGTTGGTATTATGATAATTCTTTTATTCTTTATATTGCTGTAGCCTTTGCGATACTTACAAATATTTATAGCTATTGGAACTCAGATAAGCTCGTTGTGAAAATGACAGGAGCAAAACCAATAACGAGAGAAAGCCACCAAATGTTGTGGGACGTTGTAGAAAATCTTTCAATAACAGCTGGCCTTCCAATGCCAAAGGCAATGGTTGTTGAAGACCCTGCGCCGAATGCTTTTGCTACAGGGAGAGACCCAGAACATGCAGTTGTTGCGGCAACTACAGGGCTTCTTCAAATATTAGACAGGGTGGAGCTTGAGGGAGTTATGGCACACGAACTATCTCACGTTGGAAACAGAGACATGCTGGTTTCTACAGTTGCCGTGGTGCTTGTCGGTTTTATTGCAATTCTTGCAGACTTTTTCTTACGCATGACTTTTTATGGAGGAGGCAATAGAAATAACAAAGGAGGCGCACTTTTTTTGGTTGTTGGAATTGTTGCGGCAATACTTTTGCCAATTGCCTCTCAACTTATTCAGCTTGCCATTTCACGCAAGCGAGAATTTTTGGCTGACGCTTCTGGCGCGCTCCTGACTCGCTACCCAGAAGGGCTCGCCTCTGCACTCGAAAAAATATCGCAATATTCGCGTCCCATGAAAAAGCAATCACACGCGACAGCACATCTTTTCATCGCGAACCCATTCGGAAGCGGGGGAGAAGCAAAGAAATTTATGAACAAAATGTTTTCTTCTCATCCACCGGTGGAGGAGCGTACGCGCGCTTTGCGAGGATAATAAAACACACTACAATAGAATATCTGGAGGAGTGGCTCTGCGGTTTAAGGGCAAGATTGCTCAATGTTTATTCAAGAGCGAAGCGATTGATTTATAAACATTAGTTTCTTCATAAGGCGGAGGCGTCGCATAGTGGTCTAGTGCGCTCGCTTGGAAAGCGAGTAGGGGGCAACTCCTCGCGAGTTCGAATCTCGTCGCCTCCGCTTTGTGAAGAATAAAGCGATCTTGTAATTTGCCCTTGAGCTCTGCCTCCTCCGCCATTGACAAAACCATAAAAAACTGCATAATATTGTTGTATAAAGTTCTTGTTTTCAACAAAGGAGGTGCGTTTTGCGTACTGGAGTAGTAGCACTTGCTTTTGGCACACCGTACTCAATATACTCCAACAGACTCATTAGCAGTCTTGCTTCAGATATTGCTCGAGAGTCTGCCTGCGGAGTGTTTACTCAGAAAGAAGTTGAGTTTGACCCTGACATATCGGTATTCCGAATTGACGGGGACGAAGTTCCTACGCTCCGTATAGCCCGCGAAGCTATTAATTGGGCGAGTGAGCATGGAATGGACACCTTGTACGTTGTGGCAGCAGAACCCCACCTATGGAGAGTGTTCAGGGATCTTGGAGCCGCAAGGCGTGAAATGGGGGTAGATGTCACCATAGAAGTTTGTGATGAAGTGTACCAGGAACCTAAAGAGTCGTGGTTTTGTGACGACTCGACCCAGCGGTGGACCAAAACACAAAAAGCATGGAACAGGCGTGAACGAATTTTGAAACTGATGCCGTTCTTCATCTACAAACGTATTGCAAGCTAATACGTTAGTTGAGCCACAAAAAAACAGCACCAAGCATATGGAATTGCTTGGTGTTTTTAATTTATCTCTAATGTATAATCTTATTTATATGGCAGGAGCAAAATATACAGAATCTGCAGGCGGTGTGGTCATAAATGTTGATTCGGGCGACGTTTTGGTTGTGGAGCAGCCAAATAAAGTGTGGTCACTTCCAAAAGGACACATTGGAAAAAACGAAGACTCTTTGACTACAGCAAAACGTGAAATATTTGAAGAGGCGGGTGTTACTGAGCTGAACCTTGTCCAAGAACTTGGAAAATATAAAAGATTTCGCATAGGGAAGTACACAAAAGATGATGAAAACGAAATTAAGAGCATTCGTCTTTATCTTTTTACAACAGACCAGAGACACTTAAATCCTATCGACCCAAAACATCCTGAAGCGCGTTGGGTACCACGCCACGAAGTGGCAAAACTTTTAACAAACGAAAAGGACGCAGAGTTTTTTAGTAGTGTTATGGACATGCTTCCACCCATTCCAGATACTAATGCAAAGTAATACCACATACATAAGAGTGGCAATAATATTAATTGCGGGGATTCTCGCACTTTTTGCTTTTGTTACAAGCTACAACAAAAGTACTGTTGAAGAAGAAAAACCAATAATTGGTGTGGAAATTGGTGACACCAAATTTAGTACACTTATTGCAGACATCCCCCAATTAAGACAACTAGGCCTTTCAGGAAGGCCTGCACTTGGAAAAAATGAGGGAATGCTCTTCATTTTTGATGAAAGCAAAGTTAGGCATTTTTGGATGAAAGAAATGAATTTTCCACTTGATATTGTTTGGATTGACGAGAACAAAACAGTAGCTGGTATTAGCAGAAACATACTTCCAGAATCATACCCTGAAACATTTAGCTCCGTAGTGCCTGTGCAGTATGTTCTTGAAATAAAGCCAAATACCTCAGAAGAGAAAGGTATAATGGTAGGAGAGAAGGTCGAATTTATTTACTAAATCTACTTATTTTTTATGAACGTTTTCAGAGACTACACACTTAAGTGGTATGATGCTGGTATTTTGAAATGGACCACCTTTGCTTTTGGTCTGTTTGTTGGTGCGAAATGGCCAGGGGTGTTTGAAGGATGGACCACTTTAATTCTTGTTCTGGGTATGGCGGGCGTTATTTATCTAATGTTCAAGTATTGGCCAGAGATGTTTGGCAGTAAATCTACTGCTCAAGAAGACCACACCGCTTAGGATTGTCAAATTCTGTAATTTTAGTATACTAGTTTAAGTCTTGTATCGGATAGTTGCGCACGGAAGAGGAATCGACCGATGCGAGGAAAGTCCGGACACGTGCTTCATTTTTGGAGCAGAATGGTAGCAGGTAACGCCTGCCTAGAGCAATCTTAGGGATGCGAGCAGAGACGCCCAAATTGAGAAAGGAGGGCACCTTCAATATTATTGGAGGTGAGCGGTAAATGGTAACATTATCGGTGAAACGGCAAAATTCCTACCTACGTGCAAGGTCGTACTGTGCAATTTTACATAGCGCAGAGTGCCGCAAAGAGCTCTGTGGCGACACAGAGTCAAGATAAATGACTATCGCCCCTATTTAACTATAGAGGTACAGAATCCGGCTTATAGATACAAGGACAACATGTGATAAAACCCCGCTTTTGCGGGGTTTTGTCGTAATTGTTTGGCCACAGAAAAGGCCACTTTGCTAGATTGAGGCTAAAATTTCAATAAACTATAATGTATGGACGTATTTAATAATTATAAATAACTATTATTTAGACATAGAAATATGGATACCTTTTATAAGAATCAAGGCGAAGGTGATTCGGGGAATCATGAAAGCCACGAGCACCAAGAGGGAGGTGCGCCTTTATCAGCAGAAAAGAAGACTAGTGGAAAAAAGTTGGACAAATACTCATTCTGGACTTTCCTTGGAATGTTGTTTCTACTTCCAATTATATTTATCCCCTCTATAGCAATTCCTTTTCAATTTACTAAAACAATTGTTGTATTTGCAGGAGTTTTAATAGCGCTTTTGATTACACTCATTGCGCGACTAAAAGAAGGGCGACTCACCCTTCCATCACATTTCATTTTGTATGGCGTGTGGGCACTACCGGTGGCATACTTTGTTTCGGCTCTGTTTTCGGAAGCTCCCAAGGCGTCTTTCTTAGGACAGGCTCTTGAGATAGACACATTCGCATTTGTTACACTTATGGCGGTGTTTGTCTCGTTAGTTGTAATGGTTGTTCGCTCAAAAGAACAGGTTCTTACTTCATATCTAGTGCTTTTCGGCTCCTTTGTTGTCCTTTGGCTTTTCCAAGGACTTAGACTAGTGTTTGGTCCAGATTTCTTAACTCTTAACACTCTGACACTCTCAACTTCAAACGTTTTTGGAAAGTGGAATGACTTGTCTATTTTCTTTGGACTTGCAACAGTTATGTCTCTTGTGACTCTGGCTAGCCTTCAACTAAGCGGCACATACAAGCGGATTCTATATGTCATGCTTCTTGTCTCTCTATTTTTCCTTGCGGTAGTAAACTTCACTATAACTTGGGTAATAGTCGGAGTATTTGCTCTCGGCTTTCTTGTACACAGTATTGGAATAGGTAAGTTTAAGTGGAAGAAGGCAGAGCCTCTAGCGCTTCATGAGGGAGAGCAAGCTCCACAGGAGGAACCAAAAGTAACAAAGAATATTTCTGTTGCATCAGCAATAGTATTCATCGTAGCACTCGTTTTTGTTGGAAGTAGTTTTACCGACAATGATAGAGTAGGAAATTCTTTATCAACTGCGTTTGGTATTTCTCAGATAGAGGCTCGGCCGTCATGGACAAGCACTATAGACATAGCAAAGACCTCTTATGAAGACAGCGCACTCTTTGGTTCTGGTCCAAACACCTTTGTAAAGCAATGGGTATCCTCACGACCAATTGAGCTTAACAATTCTATTTTCTGGAATGCAGACTTTGTTTCTGGTATTGGAATTATTCCAACAGCATTTGTTAGCGTTGGCCTTGTTGGAGGACTTGTATGGCTCGTACTCTTCGGGCTCTATGTATATAGCGGCTTCCGTTCATTGATTTTGAATTCAGGAGACAATAGATTCTCCTACTTCATCACACTCTCATCATTCCTTGCAGGATTCTATTTGTGGTTGCTTATGATTTTCTACACACCAAATGTGGTGCTTGTAACTCTGGCGTTCTTCTTTACCGGAATCTACGTTGCCTCATTGCGACATAACTCAACAGGAAAACTTAGAGAGAGAACATTTGTATTTGCAGGAAATCCAAAAACAGGCTTTGCTTCTGTATTCACACTGACATTCCTTCTTCTACTCACTCTTGTTTCCGGGTATACTGCATTCAAGGTTTATAACTCAGCAGTTAAATTCCAGACGGGTGTTATTGCGCTTAACGTTGCTGGAGACATAGATAGGGCTCAGGACACTATTGCGCGCTCAGCATCAATCTATGAAACGGATAGGCAATATCGCTTACTTGCAGACATAAGCACAGCACGAGTTGTTGCGCTTCAGTCAACAACAGGACTTACAGAAAATGAACTTCGAGAACAATTCCAGTTCCGACTAGCTCAAGCAATTGAAGCAGGACAAACAGCTACGGAACTTGATTCAAATAATTACCAAAACTGGCTTTCTCTAGGCCGTGTGTACCAATCAGTGGTACCTCTTGGTATTGAGGGTGCATATGAAAATGCATTAAATAGTTTCGAAAAAGCTCTCGAGCTTAATCCAAACGGCCCAGCTACATATCTGACACTTGCACGACTAGAAGTTGCGAACAATGACACGTTGCGCGCGCGAGACCACATTACCTCCGCGCTAGAACTAAAGAACAATTACACAGAAGCTATTTTCCTTCTATCACAAATTGAAATTAGCGAAGGAAATGTAGATGAAGCAATTGAGTCAATAGAAGCTGCTGCAATTCTTACTCAAAACAATCCGGTTATCTTCTTCCAACTCGGACTCCTTAAATACAATCAGAAAGATAACGAAGGAGCACAAGCAGCCTTTGGACGAGCAGTTCAACTAAGTAATGATTATGCAAATGCCCTATACTTCTTGGGTCTTACCGAGGACAAGATTGGAAACACTAACAATGCAATTGCTCTCTTTGATCGAGTGTCGAGCCTTAACCCAGATAACGAAGAGGTCAAGAGGATTCTTGAGAATCTCCGTGCAGGACGATCACCATTTGCAGACCAAAGCCCACCGCCACCTCCGATTCCTGAAGAACTTCCATTTGATGAATCTCCAGAAGGTGAAACAGCCGATGAGAGTATTCTAGATGCTGAAGAAGAGACTGTGGTTGAAGAAGAAACAAAAGAAAGTATAGAGGAAGAACCTAGCGAGGAAATATAGGTTATAGTACGTATTACCCCACCACAAAAAGGGTAGTATTATGGTAAAACGAATTTTAAATGTACTTCAGAAGGAGGTGCGTGGTCTCCATGAGGCTGCGTACCTTTTGGCGCTATTTGCTGTTTTTTCGCAGGTCTTAGCGCTTGTGCGAGACAGGTTGCTTACTAATGCGTTTGGTGCAGGAGAGATTCTTGATATTTACTATGCTGCTTTCCGGATACCAGATTTCATTTTTGTGACCGTCGCTTCAATGGTTTCGCTTTCGGTACTAATTCCTTTTCTAGTAGAAAAAACAAATAAATCAAAAGAAGCAGGGCAGGGCCTTATTGGTGGAATATTTACATTTTTTGCACTTTCAATGATTGTTGTTGGAGGACTGGCATATATTTTTACTCCAGTGTTGCTTTCAAAACTTTTTCCAGGATTTAGTGGTACAGCCTATAGTGAACTTGTAGTAGTAACGCGAATACTTCTTTTACAACCAGTCTTACTTGGTGCCTCAAGTCTTTTTGCATCGGTGGTGCACGTGTATAGGAGGTTCATGCTCTATGCAATAAGCCCTCTTCTGTACAACTTCGGAATTATCATTGGTATTCTTTTCTTTTACGACATCTTTGGCATATCAGGGCTTGCTTACGGAGTCGTGCTTGGGGCGGTACTGCACTTGTTAATACAGCTACCCTTCATAACAAGCGAAGGATATTTGCCACGCTTAGGACTAAAGAACCATCTTAGAGAAGTAAAGCAGATTGTTCTGCTCTCTCTTCCTCGGACATTAGCGCTTTCGTCAAACCAAATAGCTCTTTTTGTTCTTATTGGTCTTGCTTCAATAATGGGCATTGGTTCGATTTCTGTATTTAATCTTGCTTTTAATCTTCAGTCAGTACCACTTGCTATTATTGGCGCAAGCTATAGCGTGGCAGCATTTCCCACCTTGGCGCGTCTCTTTAATGATGGGAATAGGGAAAAGTTTTTCGAACAAATCACCGTGGCCACGCGCCATATTATTTTTTGGTCATTTCCAGCAATCGCCCTTTTTGTTGTTTTACGCGCACAGGTAGTTCGTGTAATTTTAGGCAGTGGAGAATTTACTTGGACAGACACGCGTCTTACAGCGGCAGCTTTAGCACTTTTTGCTGTTTCTCTCATAGCACAGAGTTTGGTGCTCCTTTTCGTGCGTGGATATTATGCAGCAGGAAAAACAGTTAAGCCTGTGCTTATAAACGTCTTCTCGGCTTCGTTGATAATCATATTCGCTTTTTTGTTCCAATATTGGCATGAAGCGTATCCGGTGTGGAGATATTTTATCGAGTCGCTGCTTAGAGTTGAGGAAATACCAGGAACTGTAGTTTTGAGCCTTCCTCTTGCGTATTCTGTGGCGCTTTTGACTAACGCAATATTGTTTTGGATTAGTTTTCAAAAAGACTTTAATCGTTTTTCAAAAACACTTGCACACACCTTTTTTCAAAGTTTAGGAGGCGCGGTTGTTATGGGCTTCATAGCACACCAGATGCTTGAGATATTAGACGATGTCTTTGATATACAGACATTCCTTGGTATCTTTGGGCAGGGGGCGGTAGCCGGGGTGGTTGGTATTATTTTTGGTGTTACAACGCTCAAGCTTCTAAACAGTAAGGAATTAGAGGAGGCGCGGAAGTCTCTGCACAGTAAATTCTGGAAAACGACTGTGATTTCGTCTGAATAGCATGGATCCCGATAGTCTTTTATTGTTTGCTACGGGCAGTTTATATGTTACAAATGAAAAACATTACTAATTTATTGCGTTTTTAATAAAGAGCTATCGGGATGGACATAACTAAAACAAGAAATTTTTCTATAATAGCGCATATTGATCACGGGAAGTCCACTCTTGCCGATAGGATGCTTGAAATTACAAATACAGTTGAAGCACGAAAAATGAAGGAGCAAGTTCTTGACCAGATGGAATTGGAACGCGAGCGGGGTATAACTATAAAAATGCAACCCGTTACGATGCAGTATGAAAAAAATGGCGATTCATACACATTGAACCTAATTGATACCCCAGGACACATTGATTTTTCATATGAAGTCTCACGCGCACTTAAGGCCGTCGAAGGAACAATTCTTTTGGTGGACAGCACACAGGGCGTACAGGCGCAAACCCTTACTACACTCAATCTTGCTAGAGAGTTTGGGCTTACAATCATTCCAGTTCTCTCGAAAATTGATTCACCACTTTCGAGGGTTGATGAAATTAAAGAAGAAGTCATGAATCTCCTTGAATGTGAAGAAGATGACATTTTGATGTGTTCAGGAAAAAGCGGGGAGGGGGTCAAAGAACTTCTTGACACTGTTGTAGAGAAGGTGCCAGCACCAGAATTTGAAGTAGAAGACGATTTTCGCGCGCTCATATTTGATTTTCAGTATTCTAATCACAGAGGAGTGATAGTATTTATTCGGACATTTGATGGAAGTGTGAAGAAGGGAGACACGCTTCGTTTTAGTGCTACAGGAAAAAAGTTTTTAGCACTCGAGGTGGGGATATTTTCACCCGAAGAAACTCCCGTAGATACTCTAGAGAAGGGAAGCATTGGCTATGTTGTCACTGGCATAAAGCAGGCGGGGGCCGCCTCTGTTGGAGATACTCTAACTCGTGAAAAAAGCACCCTTCCCGCATATGAGGGATATATGCAGCCAAGTCCTGTTGTTTGGGCAAGTGTGTACCCAGAGAGTCAAGACGATTTCACAGAGCTAAAGCAGTCTCTGCAACGACTTAAACTTTCTGACTCATCCCTTTCATTTGAAGAGGAGAGTTCTGGCGTGTTGGGACGAGGATTTCGGTGTGGCTTTTTAGGCATGCTTCATCTTGAAATTGTCACAGAGCGATTACGTAGAGAATTTAATCTACAACTTACAGTGACGCTTCCAAGCATTACTTATGAGGCAGAATTAAAAAATGGTAAGCGCAAGACAATCTATTCACCAATTCATTTTCCAGATGATGGCTCTATAGTTCAGGTTTTTGAGCCGTGGGTTGAAATACAGTTAATTACGCCAAGGGAATATATTAGCTCTATTATGCAACTGCTCTATGAACATGAGGCAATAACGGCGGCAAGCGAAACTTTTGGTGATGACAGAACTATGTTTTTGATAGAAATGCCACTTCGCGAACTTATGCGCAATTTCTTTGCAAGAATTAAAACAGCATCAAGCGGGTTTGCGTCTCTTTCATACACAATTTTAGATTTAAGACTAGCTGATGTTGTGAGATTGGACATTCTCGTGGCAGAAGAACTGGTACCGGCATTTTCAAAAGTTATTTCAAAAAGACGTGTGCAAGAGGAAGCTGAAATAATGGTGGAAAAGTTGTACAAGAGCTTACCAAGACAACAAATTGTTACCAAGATACAGGCGAGGTCTATGGGGCGAATTCTTTCGGCGAAGAAATTATCTGCTGTTAGGAAAGATGTAACATCGGGACTTTATGGAGGAGATATTACGCGAAAAATGAAAGTTCTAGAAAAGCAAAAGAAGGGGAAGAAAAAAATGCAGGCTCGCGGAAAAGTTAACATTCCCCACGAGGTTTTCATTAAAATGATTCAATCAGATTAGTGCTCTTTTAGAGCACTAATCGATGTTTTACAATTTGTGGTATTAGAAAAACACGCAATTTTATGTTGCGTGTTTTTCACCACCTTATGGCGTTTTTTTAAAATGGGAGTCCTTGCCCTGGAGGGGCAAAATACAGGAGAGTCATACTAAGTATCACCATAATGGCTATCACTATTCCTATGCCCTTCATCATTTTTTGCGCTTTTTTACTAAACATATTTTGTGTGTGCGGTTACTGTTGTTTGGTATAATATCATAAGAACTGTCTGGGGGACAGTTCTTAGGTGTATGACACACACTGGATATTAATCAAAGTGGAAGCAACTTTAGGTTGCTGAGACTTTGCCTTTAAAATTTTCATGTTCGATTTCTACGAGAAGCGAAAAGTGCGTAATATCGTCTATTCTAAGCCTGTTTTAGTGATTCTTACCATTATCATGGTTGCTTTCATATACAGCGTTTATGGAGCCTTAGAGAAGGAAAGAGAGACACGTCTGATACGAGATCAAAGAAATGCGGTGCTAAATGAGCTACATGAACGTGAGATTATACTACAGCAGGAAATAGACCGTCTTGGGACGCCTAAAGGTTTGGAGGCTGAAATACGCAGTAAATTTGAAGTAGCAAAAGACGGAGAAGAGGTAATAGTTATTGTTGAAGCTCCCTTTGATGAAGAAAAAATTGTTATCCCGCAAGAGAAAGGATTTTTCCAAAAACTGTTCGGACGCTAGTATTTGCAGCTTTTTTATATGATATAATATGCAAGTTATTTAGTTTAAAAAATACACCATGGACAAGAAAATAGAAATTTACAGCACCCCGACATGTCACTATTGTCAGATGACCAAGGAATTTCTTAAAGAAAAGGGAATTGAATACACTGACTATAACGTTGCAGAAGATGCTGACAAGCGCTCAGAAATGATTGAAAAAAGCGGACAGATGGGCGTTCCAGTTATTATTGTAAGTGGCGGAGAAGAAGGAACTGAGCCGGAAATGATGGTTGGTTTTGACCAAGCAAAGCTTTCAACAATTCTTGGAATTTAAAATTTACCTCAGTACAAATGAAAAAATCGCCAAAAGGCGATTTTTTCATTATATTTTGTGCCCTCGGCAGGAATTGAACCTGCAATTGCTCGGCGGGATTAAATAAATCTGGGAGATTTATTTAAAATCCGTAATTAATGTTTTCTGGTCTCCCTAGTAGGAATCGAACCTACATCTGCTCCTTAGGAGGGAGCCGTTCTATCCATTGAACTACAGGGAGGCCAGAAAACACAAACATCCGTTTAACTACGAGGGCAGTAATAAGAAATGTACCACAGCCTGTGGTGTGAATAAAGAATAACGCAGATGTATGTATTTTGCTAAACTAACTATATGCCAGATGACGAAACAAAAGTGCTACTTCGAAGGAATTTGGAGTTAGCCAGAGAAAATAACAAACTACTGAAGAAGATTCGCAGAAACAGTCTAATTGCTAATATAATGCGTATAGTTTGGTGGGCAGTAATAATAGGTATTCCTGTATTTTTGTACTATTACGTATTTCAACCATATCTTGTTGAACTCAGTACCTCATTGCAAGGAATTCAAGATGGAGTAACTGGAGCACAAGACATGTTTCTCGATATTCCATTTATAAGTGACTTGATTGAGCGTTTTGCTGACACAAACAACACAGTAGAATAGTTGGCGAAACTTTAAAATTTAGGTAAAATAGCACTCATTGCTGGGATAGCTCAGTTGGTAGACACAAGTCTCTCGAACAAGAGGGTCGCGGTTTGATTGACCAGGACCTGGGAGGTCGTGGTCAAGATGTGTTACGATAATGTCGGCCTAACTGTAAAGAGGTGATTGCGGTCGGAGGCGGTTGAAAATTAAATATTGCTGGAATTGTAAAGCCTCAGTTGGTAGAGCATGCGATGTAGAAAACATATGCTGGGATAGCTCAGTTGGTAGAGCACTTGTCTGAAGAACAAGGGGTCGGCGGTTCGAGACCGCCTCCCAGCACAATGAAACCAACACCACAAGAAGAATCAGAAATCTTGAAGATTTATCTGAACTCTTTAAAATTGCCAAACAAAAAGCCAGATAAAAAAATTATTATAGCACCTATTGGATTAATAGGTTCGGGAAAAACTACAATTTTGAGCAAACTTTCAAAGCATTTACCAGTTGTTGTAATGTCTGGTGATGTTATTAGAAAAACACTTGGAGAGCAGGGATTTGATTTTGATTCAGTTTACACAATTGCCGAGAGAGCAGCTATCAAGCTTTTGGGAGAAGGGTTTAGCGTCGCTACAGATAGTGATTGCATAAATGAAGAGATAATAAAAAAAGCAAAAGAACGCGCGATTTATCACGACGCTACTCTTGTTTGGATTCATATAAATACTAGCGAAAAACAATGCATAACAAATATAAAAGAGCGAGGAACGACCATTTTTGGAGTAGAGCCAGGATCTATGATTAAGTCGTACCACAAAAGAAAGAAGGAATTACATAGTAAGGAGTACCCTATGCAATTCACATGCATGTTTAGCGGCAAGCACGATAAAACAGAAGAAGAAGTTGAAAGTTGTGTCTCTAAAATTCAAAAAATTGTAAAAAACTAAAAAACCGCTCAATCGAGCGGTTTTTGCTTTACCCGGCTTTGACTTTAAGTTTCGTCTGCTTTTCTTTGTCTATCTTAGGAAGTCGAATCATAAGTAGTCCATGTTTTTCTGAAGCATTTGCTTCTTCCACCTCAATTTCTTGTGGAAGGAGAATGGTTCGTGAAAATGCTCCCCAGTATAGTTCGCGGTAGAAATAATCATCACCCTCAGCCTCCTTTGAATCTTCACGCTTTCCGCGGATTGTAACCATGTCTCGTGTAATTGAAATATCCAAATCATCAGGCTTAACACCTGCAACTATTGCTTTTATAACAATTTCATTTGGAGTGTTGAACACGTCCACCGTGAGCTGTCCTTCTTCGTTTTCCTCTTCCATCCACTCTCCGGAGCCCTCTTCTGCTTCCACGGAAGAGCGAGGTTCTTCGTATGGTGTATTTTCAATCACTCGTTCCTCTAAGTCCTCTCGTTCAATGCGAAGGCCTCCTTGCTTTTGTTTTGCAAGCTTCTCTTCGTCAGCTATGTGCAGTTCTTCTGCCGCCTCTTCTTCGAATTCGTCGACATTTACTGTGCCTGTGAGTCGTTCAAAAAATGATCGTCCTTCTTTACCCATATGTTTATTTCGTCTTAATTTCGAATTTTTAGATTTGTAATACGTTTTACTTTTTCAAATGAGAGTAATAAGAGAATTATGCCTATCCACACAAAAGCAAATACAGTTAAAATTTTCTCTCCGTCACTGTTGATTATAAAAAAATTAAATAGACTGTGCAATAGAATAGAGAACATTATACCAATAAATACATACATTCGCTTGATTACCTTATTTTTATAGAAGGAATATGCCATCGCAAGGCCTATACTTGCTGAGGCCAGAGTGTGCAATAATGTTGCTCCCAAGAAGCGCAAATTGCCCGTTATGATTCCTCCAAAAATGTCTAAACTAGGATTTAGCAAGAAAAAAGTGTTTTCAAGAGCAGCAAACCCAAGCGCAATAGTAATCATGTATATGATTGGGTCTAAAGGCTCATCTACCGCAGCGCGGCGAAGCACCGCAAGCACCGCAGCTCCATATTTCATGAGCTCTTCTATTGCAGCCCATAGGACAATTTGAACCATAATATGCCCTGAGATAGCCAAAGTCATCTTCTCGAGAGGAACCACCAAAGGGACAGTAATCATTCCTGCAAAAAATGCGAGCATTATGAGCCCTCTCGGCTCAGGCCTTGCTTTGTCCTCCTTCAGCCAGAACCATAACCACAAAAGAGCGGGAAGAACTCCGCCCGAGAGTGCCAGTAGTAATGTTGTTCCGCTTATTGTTTCAGCCACCATGCTCTTCTGTACATTATGTACTTTGAGGCCACGATTCAATCATCAAGAATTTTTGCTCCTTGTGAGCGCCCATTTTAAGGTGTGACCACACCGCTTCTGTTACAAACGGCATACAAGGGTGAAGTAGCTTTAGGCAAGTGGTCAAAATTGTATATAGCGTCCACTGTGCTGATTTCTTTTCTTCCGAATCCTCGCCCAAAAGCACCGTCTTGTTCTCTTCAATGATAACATCAGCAAACGTATGCCAGAAGTAGTGATATGCAGTATCTGCCGCCAAATCAAACCGGTAGTCCTCAAGCATTTTGGTAATTTCCGTCACTTTTTCATTTAACGTATTTAGGTGTGCCTGGTGCTCTTTTGTTATTTTAGGTTTCTTTTCAAAATCAAAACCATCCAGATTCTCCAACACAAACCTCGAGGCATTCCATACTTTATTGGCAAAATGCTTATATCCCTTAACTTTGTTTGGAGATAAGGCCACAGAACCTCCAGGAGGGTTTCCAATCATCAATGACATACGCAAAGCATCAGTTCCAAACTTATCACTCATATCAACAGGAGAGATAACATTTCCTTTGCTCTTGCTCATTTTTCTATTTTTCTCATCGTTTACCATACCGTGAAAATAAACAGTCTTAAATGGAATTTTCTTCGCAAGATATAGTCCGAACATAATCATTCTCGGCACCCATTTGAATACAAGGTCAGTACCTGTTTCCATTAAATCAGTGGGGTAATAGTCCTTAAAGTCTTTACTGTTGGGGTACTTAAGGGTAAGAAGGGGCCACTGCCCAGATGAAAACCACGTATCAAACGTATCTGGATCTTTTGTATAAGAAGCATCGCAGTACTTACACGTTGGCTTTTCGACTGAAACAACAACCTCTTTACACTTCGATACGTCTTTTCCTTTTATGGGGACACACTTGGTGTCGTGGAACCATGCCGGTATAGGAATACCCCATACGATTTGACGCGAGATGTTCCAATCTATGGTGTTGTGCATCCAGTGGAGGAGTATCTTTTTCTGATAGCTAGGAAGAATCTCAATTTCTTTCTTTTTCTCAACAGAATTAATAACCTTATCTGCTAGAGGTTTCATTTTTACAAACCACTGCTCTTTTATTTGTGGCTCAATTGGCACTTTCGTTCTGCTGCAAATTCTAACCGTATGGTTATACTTTTCTTCTACCTTCACCACAAGGCCCTTCTTTTCAAGCTTTTCTACTATTTCCTTCCGAGCATTGGTTATATGTTTTCCTTCAAACTCACCTGCGATAGGGAGGAGTTTGCCATCAAAGCCAATGATCTGGTCCTTATCAAGGTTGTGTCGTTCTGCGATTTCAAAGTCGGTAGCGTCATGCCACGGCGTTATTGTCATAACTCCTGTACCAAATTCCATATCTATTGCCTTGTCTTTTATAACAGTTGCGGTAATGGGTCCATTTATCCATTCAAGTTCAAGTTTCTCTCCGTGTTTATATTTTTTGTATCGTTTATCATCCGGGTGCACTACTACATATTTGTCTCCGAATTTGGTTTCTGGACGAACAGTGCTAATTACAAATGGTCCGTATTGCAAATAATAAAACGGGTCAGATTGTTCTATAAATTCTGTCTCAACCTCTGAAAGGGAAGTCTTAAACTTAGGATTCCAATTAACAAGACGGCTTCCTCTATAGACAAGTTTGTCTTCATACATTTTTATAAAGGTTTTTTGCACCTCTTCTACAACATCTTTATCAAGAGTAAATGTGTTGCGGGACCAGTCGCACGAAATACCAAGCCTACGAAGATCGTCCTCGGTGTATTGCTTGTTCTCTTGCGTAAAGTCCCAGATTTCCTTATAGAGCTCTTCGTCTTTCATGTGGAAGCGAGAGCGCCCCTCCTTTTGCAGTTTCTTCTCAAATACCATTTGAGTCTCAAAACCAGCATGGTCTGTTCCAGGGAGAAACAGTGCCTTTTTACCGCGCATTCTCTCGAAGCGAGTAGCAACATCCTTGAGAGTCATGTCGAGCCCGTGTCCTGCGTGTAAGCGGCCGTTAGCATTTGGCGGAGGCATGATTATAGAAAAAGTGTCGCCTCCTCTGTTTGGCAAATTATCTGGATTAAAGTATCCGCTTTCCTCCCATTTTTTGTAGATTTCCTGCTCGTTGTTCTCTGGATTATAGGGACTCAAAAATGGCTTTGGAATCTTTGCTGTCATGGAGGCAATAATAGCACTATTTATTGCATTTTTAAACGGCGCGTTTTGTGTAAAAAGTTGCCAGAGTATTAAAAAAATGGCCAAATTAAGCCGTTTTAATTCTTAAGGACATGTTGTATTCTATAAGACAAAATGGGAGACACCACATGTCGTGGCCACGCACCAAGATGTCCTAAAGGACAAAGTGGCTATCTTGACAAGGGAGCTAAGTTATGGTAGTTTGTTTCCAAGTTAATTGACACAGTACCCTGTAGCGATACAGTATATTGGTCTTTTTAATTAATTATTAATCATAAGTAGTTTAGAGAAAACCTATGGAAAAAAGCGCAAAATACAAGGTCCTCAGTATAAACAAAGGGTTGTTTATTCTTGGGATTTTTGCGGTTTCAATGCTTGGTGCGTTGATGACACCAACTGTTGCAGGGGCTACATATAATCCTGATCATGAGCCAAAAACTGGTTCAATCAGTGTATGTAAAGCAATTGTTGACGGTGAAGGAAATGTTGTTGATGGCACAGGTGTAGCGGGTACTTTTGAATTGAGCGGACTCGATTTCAATAGTCCTGCTGGCGTTCTCCCAACTTCACAATTTTCAACTCCACTTGCATTCAACATGGATGCATTTTCAGGAGTTGATGGAGACGACGTGCAATGTGTTACATATGACGGTCTCTCACTTGGTTCGTATTACTACGGCGAAGAAGTTATCACGGGTGATAACTGGCTTAGCCCACTATACAACGATCAACACAAAACTACGGTAGAAAGTCTATCGGACTTTTTCCCGTACAGTGGTGAACTTTTCACAGTTGATACAAGTGATGACGAAAGTAGAAACACAAATGCTGATGGTCACATTGTTCTGACTCAGAGCAGACCGGACCGAACTCTCATTGTCCTTAATGAGTTTGAAGAAATTGAAACTCCATACGCACCATATTGTGGTGACGGAGAAGTAAACCAAACTTGGGAACAATGTGATGGAGGTGATCAGTGTTCAGCTCAATGTCAAACTGGAAATCAGTGTACTGAGCTAGCACTCGCTCGTGTGAATGTTGAGAATACAGAAAATTGGGGAACAGGTGACGTAACAAGTGATATTTTCCTTGGTGGTGCAGCGAACAAAATTCCAGCTGGAATTTGGTTCTTGCTTAGCCAAAACGGAGTACCAGTTGTAGACACCGACATGACTTCTAACGGATACGAAAATGTACCGGGAGTTTCTGTAGAGAGGCAAAGTGGAGCAGTTAGAACATTGCTTTACGGAAGCCAGAGTCAAGCAAGTGGAACCAACAAAGAACACGTAGACGGTAACCTCGAATTTTGGGGCTCAACCGCAACAGGCCAGTCAAGCGACGATAGCGGAAACAACAAGCTCGAAAAGGGCTTTGATGGAGACGTTAGTCTTAGTGCTGGCCAAGATGAAGTATGGTTAGAAGATTTAAATGATCTTCAGTCATTCTTTTGGCTTACAGTTACTACAGCAGACGATGGATTCTTCACAACATACGAGGATACTATTGAATGTTCTGTAGATCTTGTAGCAACTAAAGTAATGTGTGAATCAGAAGATCTTCTTCCAAATTGGGGAGGAGGTGGACCAGACATTACATCAACTACAGCAACCGACTATGTTGATCAAACAAAAGGTTGTTGGCTCGAAAAAGATTGGCTTTTCCAATACGGAGACCAGTCTGCAAGCAACCCCGGAGACAATACGGCAGATGCGGGGGGAGCATGGACCACATTTGGTCCAACAAATAATGATGGAGTTGCAGAAGTCACGTTGGCTTCAGTAACAGACATCTCACGTCTTTGGGTACGCGAAGTATTCCAAAATGGATTCGTTCCATTTACACACGCAACAACAAAGTCAGACGTTTCAGCAGAAATGTACTGTCACCAAGATGTGCTAAATTATGACAATTACGACTACATCAATAACCCAGAAGCAGGTACTACCTACTACTGTGTAGCGTTTAACGCTCCAGAAGAAGAGGAACCTCTCTGTGACCCGGAAGTAAACCTAATTAAGAATGGTGGATTTGAAACTCCAGCATTAAGTTCAGGCACTTGGGATGTATTCTACAGTGGGCACTCTCTATTGGAGTGGATGACTGGAGATAATGGTGTAGAAATTCAAAATAATGTTGCAGGTTCTCCTTACGCAGGGGCGCAACATGCAGAGCTTGACCCGCATCATGTAACTAATATTTGGCAAGAGGTTGCGACAGAGCCGGGATATACATACCGATTCAACACACAATACTCACCACGACCAGGACGAACACTAGAAGACGTTCGATTCGAATTCCTTCTAAATGGTTCAACTCTTGGCGCCTCAGTTGCACGAGACGGACAAGGGAACAACGATACTGATTGGACATTCGAAGAGCGACTATTTGTAGCAACGGATGCTTCAACAACAGTTGGATTCGTTGAGACAGGACTAGACACTTCATATGGTGCATACCTTGATGAGGTAGGACTATACTGTGAGCCAAATCCACCACATGTAAATGAAAAACCAGTTATTACTCTTCGGGGCGATAACCCAGATAATCTTTATGTAGGAGAGACTTACAGCGAAGATGAAGCTGACGTTGACGACAATGAAGACGGCGACATCGATCACAAGCTTGTGATTGCAGGAGACAGTGTTGATACAAATACTGCTGGAACATATCTAGTCACATACAACGCAACAGATACAGAAAATCTTGCTGCAGACGAAGTTGTGCGAACAGTTAATGTTTCAAGACTTCCTGAAGACCCAAAGCAGTGTGAAGACGGTCAAGACAATGACGGCGATGATCTAGTAGACGAAGCTGATCCTGGATGTCACACAGACGGAGATCCAGAAAACTCTAGTTCGTATGTACCGACTGATGACGACGAATACAATCCAGTTCCGTATGCACCATATTGTGGTGACGGAGAGGTAAACCAAGATTGGGAAGTTTGCGACGGCACAGAAGGTCTTCTTGACGGAGAGCAGTGTACTGCTCAATGTCAGATAGCGGACCAGTGTATTGAAAAAGCATTCGCGCGAGTTAATACAAACAGTTTTGAAAACCACAACAATGGAGACATTACTGACGATGTATTCCTCGGCTCACTTACCAATAAAATCCCAGGAAGTGTTTGGTTCTTGCTTTACAACAGCGGAACATACGTTTCTGATGCGGATATATTGGGATACGAGGACGTTCCAGGTCTAGCAGTAGAGAGACAAGAAGGCTCTGTACGAACAGTTGCTTATGGCTCACATCCACACGATGGAAGTAAAGAACACATCAACGGCGATGTAGAATTCTTCAACATTGATGTTGTCAGCCAAGCAAGTGACGACAGCGGTAATAACAGGCTTGAAAACGGATTCAACCACACCATGGACAATGTTCCAGGTGATGATGAAGTGTGGCTTGTTGATCAGAATGATGCACAGTCATTCTTCTGGCTAACAGTTACTACGGCTGACGATGGTTTCTTCAGTAACTATGGAGAAGAGGTTCCAATATGTGAACTTCCAAACACCCCACCGTCAATTACCCTTACGGGTGATAATCCACAAATTATTCCTCTATTTGGTACATACACCAACCTTGGTGCTACGGCTACTGACCTAGAGGATGATGACACAGCCCTTACAGCTCTAATTGTCACAGATAATTCATCTGTAGACACAAATACTGTTGGAACATACTTCGTTACATACGACGTGACTGATTCAGGCGGACTTGATGCAGAAACTACAACCCGAACGGTATCAGTTGTCGATGACAGCGAACCAACAGAATGTAACGACGATATAACAAACGACAACGATGAGTTGGTTGACGAAGATGACCCAGGTTGTTGGACTGACCCTGAAGATCCTGAAACGTATGATCCAAATGATGACGATGAAAACCAAAAGCCAATAATTACACTCAGAGGAAATTCAACAGTAAATGTGACTCTAGGAGGAACTTATACTGAAGAAGAAGCTGACGTTGATGACTTTGAAGACGGAGACATTGATGGAAATCTTGTAATAGCAGGCGATAGCGTTAACACAAACGTTGTGGGAACTTATACAGTTACATACAACGCGGATGATAACGAAGGGGCTTCAGCAGATGAAGTAACCCGGACGGTAGAAGTCAAAGAACCATACACCCCTCCAGTTTGTACTTCAAACTGTGGTGGCGGAGGTGGAGGTGGTCCTATCCCAAACAACCTTAAGATTTTCAACGAAAAGATTACGGTAATTGGTGAAGGAGCTGCCCTTATAACATGGAACACAAACAAGCCAGCTGATTCACGTGTTGTATATGACGATGACTCACACACGCTTGATGCAGCTACGCTTAACCTTGGTACAGGAAGCGAAAACCTTGATTACGAATTTACAACCGATACAGCTGGAGCTCTTATAACGGAGCACTCCATGCTTGTAACAAATGTAAATCTTGAAGATCTATTCTACTTCCGACCCCTATCTTCAGACGGCACCCGAGCAATCGGACTTGAGCTGTCTGCAGTACTAGGTGAAGTAACCGGAGAAGCATGTAGCCAATATCTATTTGAATTCATCCGATTTGGTGGAGACAACAATCCGGAAGAAGTTCGAAAACTTCAAAGTTTCCTAAATGAATTTGAAGGAAACAACTTGGAGGTAAATGGAATTTACGACGTAGCAACATTCAACGCCGTTGTAGCACTCCAGAACAAGTATTCAGGTGATGTTCTATCACCATGGGGACTTCAAAATGACACGGGTTATGTGTATCTAACTACTCGAAAAAAGATTAATGAAATCTATTGTAACTTCCAGCTTCCGTTCCCACTTACAGGGGACCAACTAGCAGAAGTTAATCAGTTCAAGACCCTTCTAGAACAACTAGAAGCCGATGGACTACCACTACCAGACACATCTAATGTAGGATTTGTTCCTTCTGCGCCAACATTTGCAGAAGGTGACACTCCTGATACCACACTTACAGAAGAGGGTGGAGCATTAGCTGAAGAGGATGGCGAAGAAGGCGATGATTCACTTGCTGCAGCTATTGAGGCCGTGGAAGGTGAAGGAGGAGGACTCTTCTCTCGAATCGGAAACTTCTTTAAAGGATTATTTCGATAATCTCTGATTACAGGAATAATCAATACAATTAATTGATCTGGGAGATCAATTAATAATGGCTAATCAAATAAGATTAATCAAAGAAAAAACGGCTCTACGCCGTTTTTTCTTTGCCTGTGAAATCTGGGAGGAAACCAAATAATTGTTTTCGTGTCATGAAAGCTTCAAATTACCCTGGGCAATTGGTTCTCTGAATGAGCTTTTTGAGCCCCCCGTGGCTCTCAAAAAGCCTGCTACTGCAATCATTATTGCATTATCAGTTGAAAGATGAGCTTCTGGAATATACAGCAGAGAATTTGGGTATTCCTCTTTGAATAGTCTTTGAAAAGCTTCTCGGATTTCAGTATTTGCTGAAACTCCACCGCCTAAAATTAGGGTTTTTGCTCCCGTTTGTTCTATCGCTTTTTTAGTCTTTTTTATCAAAATCTCTACGACAGCGTCTTCAAACTCTTGCGCGAACTCTCTCTTTATTTCATCCGTCAGAGGCTCAATGCCTCGAAGAGTGTAGAGGACGGCAGTTTTTAATCCAGAAAAAGAGAAGTCGCAATTGTCGCTATGGAGCATTGGCCTAGGAAGAGAATAGCGTGACTTTTGATTATTAACTCTCGCTTCACGGGCAAGGCGTGAAATCTCAGGGCCTCCTGGATATCCCAAATCAAGCATACGTGCCACCTTATCAAACGCTTCGCCCACAGCATCATCCCGAGTTCCACCCACAAACTCATAATTCATCCAATCTTTTATGTGTACAAGCTCTGTGTGTCCGCCAGATATTAAAAGTGCAAGAGCTGGAAATTCAACGTGGCCCAGTCTGGTTTCTTCTGATAGAAGGGAAGCAGCAATGTGGCCCTCCATGTGGTTTATTGGAATTATTGGAATGTTCCAAATGAGAGAAAGCGCTCGTGCAAAATTAACACCTACCCAAAGTGCTGGGGCAAGGCCTGGGCCCTCTGTGACAGCGATAACGTCAATGTCTGGTTTTGAAATATTTTCTATCAAATTTATGAGTTGCTTAAACATCTCAGGTTCTCGAATTAAAAGTGATTCCAACTCACCCTTAAGCTCATCTGAAATTTCTATTTTATTTTCGTTCCAAAAATTCGTGTCCTTAAGAGCGCGGCCTAAAAGAGGAACAAGTACTCTGGCGTGCTCTCGCTTGGCAAGACTTGGGTAGACTCCTCCAAACTCTTTATGTTTGTCCGCTTGCGAAAGCAGGGCATTGGCCAAAATGGAAAAAGAGTGATTTGCTATATCACCCTTTGCCTCTAGTATGGCGACCCCTGTTTCGTCACAGCTTGTTTCAATACTAAGAATCCGCATAGTGGCCCTTTAGGATTTTTAGAGTATCTTTTTCATCTTCAACTTTCTGAACGTCGACAACGCCTAAAACCGCTTCATCATTTCCTCCTGGGTAAAGTGCGTCACCAAAATAAACACATTCATTTTTATTCCACCCTTGTTCTTTAATGAGTCTGAGGATATTTACTCCCTTACCACTATTTTTTTTGAAATAATCAAAAGTTGTTGTTCCACCAACTTTTACATCTACCAAACTTAATGGACGAGGATTTTCTTCAAGCATTTTTGTACGAAGCGGTCCTCCCGGATCAAAGAGCAGCTTTTTTGGCACATCCTCGTGATGTCCAAGACAACTATATGAAATTTGGCTGTCCCTATCTTCGATTAAGTCATTAGGATTTTTAACCTCCCAATCTCTAGTGCTTTCAAAATATTTTATATGTTCGAGAATTTCTTTTCGTTCTTCGTCGGTTAGTCTGTTCCTCCACATTTCTTTATCTTTGTGGAATGCGTGATTTCCATTTTGTCCCAAAGTAAAGGACACATTAGCACCATCAAGCTGTTTCATTATTGTTTTGCTTGGTTGTCCGGAAGTCACCATTATGGTTTGGGAAAGTGAGTTAAGAACCTTTTTCATTTCAGGCGTCACGGGTGAACGGCTTCGTGTCAGCGTGCCGTCCATATCAAAGAGGAGATGTTTATATTTTTTCTTCATTACACTATTATTGTAGCAATAAAATATGCAAATTTTGTGGGCGATAAGGGATTCGAACCCCTGGCCTCATCAACGTCAATGATGCGCTCTAACCAACTGAGCTAATCGCCCTACTGTGGTAGACACAATACACTGTTTTTAGGTATCATTCAACGATTATGGAGCACATAAACCCAAAGAACAAAGATGAATTAGAGCTTGCGGTAGAGCGGGCAAAAGATGTATTGAAGCGCGGAGGTGTAGTAATATATCCTACCGATACGATTTATGGGATTGGTGTTGATGCTACCAATAGTGAGGCTATAGAGCGTGTTTACACGCTTAAGGGAAGAGATAAAGTTGAGCCCCTTCCAGTAATTTTTCCTGATTTAAAAAGCGCAGAAGAGTATGCAGAACTAAATGAGCTTTCTCTAAAAATTGCAAAACGAATGCTTCCAGGACCGATTACACTGCTCTTAAAAAAGAAGGACAAGCTTCCAAGCGAGCTAACGCTTGGAAGTGAATTGTTGGGAATCCGCATTCCTGATTCGTATTTTTGCATAGCCCTTGCAAAGTCCTTCTCTCTACCTTTTACAACCACAAGCGCAAATAAAAGTGGCATGAGAGCAGGAAATGTTGATGAGATATTAGAACAATTTAAAAATAATTTAGAGTTGATTGATTTAGTAATTGATGTAGGGGCGCTTGACGAAAAGCCTCCATCTACAATTTTAGATGTTAGCGAAAATAGTGTACAAGTTGTTCGCGAAGGAGAACAAAATTTGCAGGCACTTCAACTTGTAACTCTAGAAGGAGAAGATTAGTTATAACTAGTAAGATGAACCCCGTTAGAAATTCAAAGAACTAAGTCTAGTGGGGAAAGTATATAAATGAAAATTGCTAACGGGGTGAAAAAAGTAGTCGTTATTGGTGGTGGTACAGGAACATTTACGGTGCTTCGAGGACTCAAAAATTATCCGCACGACATTTCCGTTGTTGTAACAATGTTTGATTCTGGAGGAAGTTCCGGCGTGCTCCGCGACGAGCACGGGATATTGCCTCCTGGTGATGTTCGAAAATGTCTGGTTGCGCTTTCCTCTGGTAAGCAGGAGGAAATTTTAAGAGAATTATTTACTCATCGTTTTTCCAAAGGAAGTTCTCTAAAAGGACATACTTTCGGAAATATATTTTTAACCGCTCTTACAGAAATCCTTGGAAAAGAAGATAGAGCAATTAATGAAGCGGGTTCAATTCTAAATATTAAGGGAAACGTTCTTCCTGTTTCTCTAAAAAAAGCACACCTGTGTGCTGAATTGGAGGACGGAAGTGTAATTGAGGGCGAAAGCAACATAGATGTACCAAAACATGACGGCAATCTTCAAATTGTAAATATATTTCTTAAACCGAAAGCAAAAGCACACAAAGAAGCGATAAAAGCAATTGAGGAGGCAGACGTAGTTGTAATTGGTCCTGGCGACTTGTATACATCTATAATTCCGAATCTGCTGGCGGGCGGTATTTCTAAAGCTCTAAAGAAAAGCAAAGCAAAAGTAGTTTATATTTTAAATTTGTTCACCAAGTGGGGAAACACAAACAATTATTCTGCTTCAGATCATGCAAAAGAAGTCCTTCGATATTCCAGACTCAAAAGATTTGACTACATTGTGTGCAATGTTGAGAAAATGCCGAAAGAAATATTAATAAAATATAAATGTGAAAAGAAATTTCCAGTAGAAATAGATGAGGATATCTACAAATATGGAGAAAATATTTTAAAAGAAAACTTATGCCGTTCTGACCACCTACTTCGTCATGGGTCGAGAAGGGTAGCGAAGGTTATTGATAGCCTGATTTAGTGTTAGAAAACGGGCGCTATTGCGCCCGTTTCTCCTTGTACACACCTCAGTTAGTATGAGGCCTTCGAGTCGCGCTATGGGAAATCCTATAGCCCAACTCCGTATCCTTGTATTCATCGGAACTTTTCTTTCTCGGTTTCACCCGATTCCAAAAACTGTGAAAGGCGTCGATATTTTTTTGTGATGGTCGAAATCGACACCACAACCGATACCAACGTACGCTCATCTGCCTGCGGAATATGTAGAATCCCGCCGCAAGCGGTAGAGCAATAGCCAACAAACTTATTACAATAAGGTCCCCAAAATCAAAAGTTACAGGATCTACCACGATCGTTCTCCCCGTTAGGTTCTCAACTAGCCGGTCGTATTATACCACAGTAATAGAAATATTACAACTAACTCTTTGTGTTTAACTTTTTCCAGAGGTGGAAGTTTTTGTCCATGTGATGCTTGAATACTATTGGGTATTCTTTTGCCATTCCGGCTTCGAAGTGAATGTATCCTTCCATGCCGCGGAGTTCTCCGGTTCCAGATTTGGACATGACAGTTTGCATTATGTCTGCTTTGCCGTTTATGAATTCGCCTTCGTGTTCAAGAACGAATGTGCCGTATTTCCCGTCAACGGTTCCAGTAAATCTCTCAACGCCGTACACGTCTGCTTGGTCTGGGGTTAGGTATGTAAAAATATAGGAAACGACGCCTTTTCCTTCGATTTCTCCACTATAGATTTTTTTTACCTTGGCACGCTTGAGTGACGGACCCTCATCAACTTCACTGATTACTTCCTCGTCCCAGCTCTCAATAGAAAATAGTGCCTTCGATTCTGAAGTCATGAGTTAAGTATACACTTTTTTTATTTAATGCTATGGCAGTTTTTCATGCTGGTCTAATGACCACGCTGGTGAACAGGCGGTAATCAGTACCAAATTTCCTTCCCATGCCACTTCTTCATTTTTATCGTAAAAAATAACATCACCTTGAGAAATTTCTTTGCTAACTCCATTTGAGGTGACGGTTCCTTCACCACTTTCCACGTATAGAACTTCTTTTACTTTTTTGTTGCGCATCGTTCCAGTCTCTGGCACCCGGCCATGAATTATAATTCGAGCGATATTGATGTTCTTGTCTTTGGTGTCATATTCATAAGAACTAAACACCTCTCCGTCTTTAAAAAGGTTGGCATCATTTTTTTGAACAATTTTCATATGTGTCAGTATAGCAAAAAGTCAGAATAAATATTTTATGCGGGCAGTGTGGGACGATATTGGAACTTTTTTGGAGAAATCTACTCAGCATTTGAGTTAAGACTATCCATGAGTTTTTTATATTCCTCAAAGGAGTCCATCCCCGCTTCGTTTCTTCTTACGTCTAGCTCGTCAGGATTTTCAATTGGATGAGGTTCATTATTTTCATTAAATTGTGTTCCATAAAGCTGTTTTCTTCCAGTGTTTACTCTTACTCGATCTGTTAGGTATGCAATATCACTAGGATCTATATCCGCATCCTTGGAATCTTGTAGGAGTTCAAGGCATTTCTCCTGAAATTCTGGATTATAATCTGCATGCTGAGCGATGAGCCACGCAGCGCGAGCTGCTTTAGAGCCTACCTTTGATGGAGTTGGCCATCCAATTTCATCAACCATCTCTCCAAGTCGTTTGGTGTTTTCCTTGTCAACATTCTCATCATATAAATCTGAGTGCTCACGAGCTCTTTCTCGCATTTCTTGGTCACGCCCTGCCATTTCTAACAATTCGTTTTGGAAATCGCTTGGTTCGTTTTCTGGAGTTTGTTTCATGAAGAGATTATAACAAAAAGCACGTCTTTCGACGCGTCTCATGCTAGCTCTAAGGTGCGGAGGAGAAGGGATTCGGTCACAAGTTGCTAAGTATTTTGTTACGTAGCATGCTACGTAACAAAATACTAAGCACTCGCGACCCCGACTCGCCCCTTCCTCGCCTCCCAGGCGCGGGGCTCCGTCTTTCGAATCCACCACACACCCCAAAAAGCAAAAAATCCATCTATTAGAAATAGATGGATTTTTCACTTTGCGGAGGAGAAGGGATTCGAACCCCCGAAGGGCGTAAGCCCTTACCGCTTTTCGAAAGCGGCGCCTTCAACCACTCAGCCACTCCTCCAATATGCTTCGCATTGTCGCTTGAAATCAAATAGATTTCAAGAAGAGTGTCTGAGTGCTTGCCACCTCGCTTTGCTCGGATGAAAAGAAAAGCAGTTTTCTTTTCATCCACTCAGCCACTCCTCCAATAACATAGCCACAATACTAGCATTTTTCAAAAAGAATGCTATAATTTTCCGCACGTGAGCCATAGGCTCATTTTTAATAGGCCCTATCGTCTAATGGTTAGGACACCAGGTTTTCATCCTGGAAATCGGGGTTCGATTCCCCGTAGGGTCATGCGAAATGAAGGAACTCCCGCAAGGGAGTTTTTTCGCATGACCTACGAGAAAGGTGCCTGCGCACCTTTCGTGGGAATCGAACCGCCGGAGTCATGTGCGCTGTGGCTTTTCTACCTGCCACAAGCACAGACGAGGCGCGTCCAGCGTTCTTATGAGCGTAAGCGAATTAGAAAAAGCGGGATCATTCCCCGAACAGCTAGCATGCGCAGCATTCCTTGGTTTGATTTCATTATCCACACATTTGACATTTGCCTGAATTGATGATTTTGGTATAATAAAGTTGCGTTATTGAGGATGGCAATAGTCGTAAACAATTAAATAATAACGGTTTAGTTTTGGAAGCTCGTATTTAGTGAGGACGATATTTGGGGGATAGCCTCAATATCGCAAATATATAGGACTGTTATTGAATTTTTACGAATACTTTAACCGCCCCAGTATCGCCCTCATTGCATACGAGTTTTTCTATTGGAATAAAAAAAAGACTTAACGAACAGTTTGCAGGTAGAGAATGGGCCATGCTGCCAGAACGGACCTGGCGCCAATCTTCTAAATTGGTTCGATTTATCGAAATAGGGTTCGAAACCCTCATGGTCCACTCTCTGTACTGCAAACTACTAACTAAGTCTTTGTTTAAGCCAAATTAAACTCTTTAAGATACTATAATAGTAGCACTAAAAAGGAGTGTAATTCTATCATAATGTGTGGATAATTCAACTTGTTACATAATAGACCTATGTCAAAAAACAACTCCTCCCAAAATTATAAAATAGTATAAATAAATTATGACTAACAGAAAACAACAACAAAAATTTTTAGGAAAGGACGGCAAGTATCACCCAGCTGGATCTTTCCTTGGCAGGGACGGTAAATATCATGCTTCTGGTTCATTTTTGGGTCGAGATGGTAGATATCATCCTGCCGGGTCTTTTCTTGGCAGAGACGGTAGATATCATAGATCTGGTGAGTTTTTAGGTGGGGATGGTAAATATCATCCCAGCGGTCAATTTTTAGGAAAAGATGGCGGATATCACCCAACTGGATCTTTCCTTGGTAGAGATGGTAAATATCATGCTTCTGGTTCATTTTTGGGTCGAGATGGTAGATATCACCCGGGGGATGCATTTCTTGGTAGAGATGGTAAATATCATTTTGCAGGGTCTTTCCTTGGTAGAGATGGTAAATATCACTTGTCTGGATTTTTCTTAGGACAGGATGGTAAATATCATCCGCCCGGATCTTTTATTGGCATTAACGGCTATGTTGAGTCAGAGAGTCTTATAAAAAAAGACAAACGAAACCAGGGAAACGTAACTTCTTAAGCTTTTTCGTGGTAAAATGGCTCCAAATATTTATTGAATCAGTTGATTTAACGCCACAAATAAGAAAATGTTTCTAAATGAAAAATTAGAAAAAGAAGGTGACAAATTAGATAAGAACTTACTTTATGTCACAACAGGTACTCTGGTTCTTTCGATAAATTTTTTCTTAAATTTTGAGGAACAACTATCTAACCTGTGGTTAATTGTTACAGCTTGGGGTTTTTTGGTGTTGTCTTTGATAATGCTTTTAATTACTCAATTAATCGTTATTTGGTCCTCTTACAGTCAAAACGTTAAGGCGACGACCGGGTTACTTTCTACGAAATCAATCTATTCCATGAACGTAGTGATGGTTGGTTGTTTTGTCATTGGTTTAATATTCCTTGTGATATTTGCGTCAATAAACTTATTTTAAATACCGGAAACACTTTTATCTCGACGAAACTCTTACCAAGTTAATAATTTTATCTTCAAACGGTTCCCACCCCCTATAATTAGAGCCACCCCCCCAACCCCCAAAATAAGTTATATTTAAATATAACCCACCCAACATGGCACGAAGAAAACTAGGAGACAAAAACACACGAAAATCATTCGCAATTACTGGAAGTGGTCTGGAAGAATTAAAACGATTTTTTAGCAATAAGGACTTTGTTTGGTTTGATCGCAAAACACTCAAAGATGAAGACTTGTTGAGTGAAGAAGACAAAAAGTGGTTACGTAGCTGGACACTTAGCCCTTTAGGCGTTGCTACTATTTTTTATATTGCTTATAGAAAACTTAACGATATTGCAACAGTTTATATAGGTACGTGGTTGTATTTTGAAGTTCACGATGACTTTATCCTACCTCACCTCATTAATGATGCCGCCACAGATTTTGAAGGTAAATATCCATTTGGTGCTTTAATCACACTTTTTTATCTTATTTTGATAGTACTTCCTTTATCATTGGCGGGTCTATACGCTACGTACTTCGTCCTCAGACATGGCAGAAGGCTTTCTTGGAACAAAGGTTCTTGGAAGTCACTCCATGAACTGAAAGAGTCGGAACAAAAATGGTTTCGATATAACTTTGTTCCATCACTACTATTTGCGGGGATACTGTTACTAGTAATGTTTTAGACATCTATTTGCTTCACAAGAGCAAAAAATTGAACTAAATGGTTCCAATCTCGTATAATTAGGGTCATGGATATGAAAGCAAACATTAATATAGGAATCGGCATCGCAGTCGTACTGTTCGTATTGGGAATCAACTTCGAATACCCTTACATTAGCTCGTTTGGAGCATTGCTACTGGGAATATTGTTAGTGCGCTTCAATGAACATGTATTAGATGAGCTTATTGCTCACCAAAAAAAATACCCGAAAAAAAATTCTTTTCTGTATAGAACTTACGACAGTGCATTCTACCTAAAATTTCAAAAAGTAATGCTACTAATAGTGGGAAGTGGTTTTGCAATTTTTGGACTAATCGGTCTTATTACACCCATAATCTGATTAAGATTCATGTAGATTTGGCTCCAATTCCGTATAACTAAGCTCACAACAGATTTCTCAACACCCAAAAATAAAAAATAAAAAGCAATCCATGATATTCCCAAACAGAAAAGAGGCAGGTATATTGCTTACTCGTGTTCTTAAAGACTACAAAAATAAGGACGCTGTTGTATATGCTCTCCCGCGTGGCGGAGTTCCTGTGGGTAGAGAAATCGCAAAAGCACTCAAAATACCACTTGACCTTGCAATCACACGAAAAATTGGTCATCCATACAATTCTGAATATGCAGTGTGTGCGGTTGCCGAAGGCGGGGACCTCATTTGCAACCCACTTGAAGAGAGTGAGCTTGATTCTGCTTGGCTTAAGAGAGAAGAAAAGATTGCACAAAAAGAGATACTTCGTCGAAAGAAGAAGTATTTGGGTGAAAGAGAGCATCTCTCCCCAGAGGGAAAAATAGCAATTATTGTTGATGATGGAGTAGCTACTGGTCTTACCTTAAAGGCGGCACTCCACAACTTGAAGGCGCAAAAACCAAAAGAACTTGTCGTCGCTGTGCCTACAATTCCTCAAAACACAGCTTTGGAGCTGGAGAACGAAGGGTATAACGTTGTGGCACTCCTTGAAGACCCACAATTTCTTGGAGCTGTGGGCGCATACTACACCGATTTTAGACAGGTAAGCGACGCCGAGGTCGTTGCATCTCTTTTGGACCAAAAGAGATAAGAAAGAAAAGACAGCTACCCCAACAGCTCCTTTAGCGCATCCACGATCGGTTTCATTTCGAGCATTTCTTCTTCTTTGGTCTGTTGGAGTGAGGGTTTTCCGGTTGCTTTTGAATAATATAGTGCGCGAATTGGAAATTGTGGATGCGTTTTCCCGTGCTCTTGATTTGTAAGCACCACTTCTCTTTTGGTGTGTACAGTGCTCACAATTCCTTTTGTATCAATAAGAACAAAGGCCTCTATCCACGCTGCGTCCACCTTCCCCCCATACTTTGTCGCAATATTCTTCCAAAACTGTGCCATGAGTTTTCCTTTCTCCTCAATAGATAGTGCATTTTCATCTTCTCCTTGGAGCGCTACTCGTTTTGGTGCATCAATAAGTCCTTCACCATCAACCCAAAACCCCGTATCGTTAGAGAGAATTGGTATTTCTACTTTTCCAAAATATGCCCGCGCCTTTTTCAAAGCATTTCCCTCAAGTGTTTTTTCGTCTTCAACAACATCAATTATCTCAATACCAACTGATTTTGGGGTTTCAAGTAAAACGGATAATCCTGCTATTTTTACAAGATTTTCATATCGTTCAATTTTTGCTTTATTGTTTGTGGCAAGAAGTACTTTTTTCATTTGATGATTATACTATATTTCTAAATTTGGATATAAGCCTTACAAGGCTTAGTCAATTACAGCAAATGTCAACAACCCGTTTTGAAAATTTTGCAAAACATGAGATTCTATATGCGATGAGGCACGTGATAAGAAGTCAACAATTTGACAGAAAAACTATTGAAAATATTTTCGAAACCGCAAATTTACTTTCCAAATTAAAAAGCGAACCAATGAGAGGCAAAATAATGGCCTCTCTTTTTTATGAGCCAAGCACTCGTACAAGACTTTCCTTTGAGTCAGCAATGCTTCGTCTTGGTGGCGGTGTTCTCTCAACCGAAAACGCTAGAGAATTTTCGTCCGCCTCGAAAGGAGAATCTCTCGAGGACTCTATTCGAATAGTAAGCCATTACGCTGACGTGATAGTCTTGCGCCATCCAGAAAAAGGCGCAACAAGACGCGCCGCATCAGTCTCTGACGTCCCAGTAATTAATGCAGGAGACGGAGCAGGTCAGCATCCAACACAGGCTCTGCTTGATTTGTACACAATCAAAAAAGAACTCAAAAAAATTGATGGAATACACGTAGCTATGGTGGGGGACCTGAAAAACGGAAGAACTGTCCATTCTCTCGCATACCTTTTAGGCAAATATAATAATATCTCCATTACATTTGTTTCTCCAAAGCAGTTAAAGATAGGGGCTGACATTAAGAAGTATCTAGATAAACACAAAGTTATTTGGGAAGAAAAAGACAGTTGGAAAGATGTGCTTGCTGATGTGGACGTTTTGTATCAAACCCGAATACAAAAAGAAAGATTTAAAAAAGTAAGTGATTACAATAAGCTCAAGGGAACGTTTATATTGACACTGAAAGAAGTCAAACAAATGAAGAATAAATCTATTGTGATGCATCCGCTTCCGCGTGTTGATGAAATATCGACTGAAGTTGATTTATCACCAAAAGCAGCTTATTTCAGACAAGCGGAATACGGACTTCACGTTAGGATGGCTCTCCTAGGATATCTGCTAAAGCGATAGCTTCTTTGCACTAAACTTGTAATATGTAACCTTAAGCGGAGCAAGGGGGTTTCCTGATAAATCCCCCATTTCGTGTTGTAATTTATGACCTTTCAGAGACGGGCTTTGGGCGTGATAGAATAGTTTTTATGACGCAGAAAGAAGCGATGGACATACTTAAGTCTGGCCGAAACGTATATATTACAGGAGCTGCCGGAAGCGGTAAGACACACTTACTTAATAAATACATTCAATATCTAAAAGAAAGAGGAGTTGTAGTAGCAATTACAGCATCAACAGGAATTGCCGCAACACACCTATCTGGGATGACTATTCATTCATGGAGCGGAATTGGAATTAAGGACGACCTCTCTGATTACGAAATTGATTTGCTAACTCAAAAAGAATATCTATTTAAGCGATTTGAGAAGACCAAAGTTCTTATCATAGACGAAATCTCAATGCTTCATCCGAGGATGTTTGATGCCCTCGACAGACTAGCTCGTGCCATGAAAGGAAGCAGTAGTCCATTTGGAGGTATGCAAGTTGTTCTATCTGGCGATTTTTTCCAGCTTCCGCCAATCACAAGAGGGCGTGAAGAGGTTGCCTATATTGACAGTTCTAATGCATGGCAGGCTATGAACATTCGTGTTTGTTACTTGCAGGAACAATATAGACAGGATGACATAACTCTTGAAAGTATCCTCGATGAGATTCGCGGGGGCTCAATTTCTAGTCGCACAGAAGAGTTGTTTGAAGAAATAAATGGAGTGAAAAAAAGGAAGGAAGGTACTCCAACAAGACTCTACACACATAACATAGACGTTGATGCAGTAAATGAAAGAGAACTTGATAAAATCGACGGTGAGACTTTTGAATTCAAAATGACATCGCGGGGAAAAGCAAACCTTGCTGCTAATCTAATAAAAAGTATTCTAGCTCCAGAGGTTCTTCGCTTGAAGGAAAACGCCGTTGTGATGTTTGTGAAGAATAATTTTGAAGAAGGGTATGTAAACGGCACTCTCGGGCGTGTCGTGGAGTTTGAAAACAACATGCCCGTAGTAGAGACACACTCTGGCAAAAAAGTTTATGTAACTGTAAGCAAGTGGGAAGTAGAAGACGATGGCAAAATACTTGCTTCAGCTGAGCAGCTTCCTCTAAGGCTTGCTTGGGCCATAACGGTACATAAAAGTCAGGGAATGAGTCTTGATGCGGCAGAAATCGACCTTTCCCGTTCATTTGTAGCAGGACAAGGATACGTTGCGCTCTCTAGGCTTCGAAGTCTTGAGGGACTCACTCTTTTGGGGCTGAACAGCACGGCACTTTCTGTTGATCCATATGTGCTCGAGCTTAATCGCTACCTTCTTCGTGAATCTTCTAAGTGGTCCAAAATCATTCAAAAATTTTCAATAGACGACTTTAACGAAATGCATGAAGACTTTGTTGTTAGAAGTGGCGGGACAAACGATTTAGAAGAAATAGAAAAAAACAAATCAGCAGAAGCAGAAGGTGTTGCTCCAAAAATTCCTTCCCACGAAAAAACACTCGCCTTGATTCGAAGAGGGAAGGATTTGAAAGAAATAGCGCGTGAGCGGGGCATGACGGTGGGAACTATTATTTCACACCTCGAGAAACTTAAAAACGGTGGATACGATATTAACTTGAAAAAATATAAACCAAAAGCCCCTGACTTAAAGAGAATTAAGGGAGCATTTAAAGGCTCAAAGGAAATGAAGCTCGCTCCAGCGCACCGAAAGCTTAGAGGGGAGTATACATACGAAGAACTTAGGCTAGCTCGATTGTTTGTGTAGCAAAAAACCACATTCGACATGTGGTTTTTTGGAGCCTTGATTATTTATTTCCCCTTTATTTTTTTAGGACGGCGATAATCTTTCCGTTAATCATGTAATCATCTTCTGATGATACGTAGATTGGTTTATGGCGCGAATTGGTGCTCTCTGGCATGAGCTTGATTTGGCGACTCTTTCTGTCGATGCGGAAACGCTTTAAGTTTGCGTGTCCGTCGATAACAGAAAGAACCAAATCTCCACTTCGAGGAGAGCGGTAGTCGGTGTCTACTAATACAAAGTCTCCATCTTCGATATTTCGTCCCCCGACTTTTGCTTTGTTCATGGAGTCTCCACGGGCGCGAAGAGCAATAACCCCGTCCATTTTATTGAGTATCCTCCGGGAAACCTTTAAGTATCCTTCGACGTTTTCCTCCGCAACCAACTCCGCAGGTCCACAATCTGCAGAACCAACAAGCGGAATACTTATTGAGTCGAGACCCATCTCCGCCATGTATGGAGATTCAATGAATTCCTCATTTTCAATTTGTATTGTTCGTGCAGCGTGCGCCTCCTTTTGTAAGTAGCCATCTTGCGAAAGTTTTTCCACGTAGTAGAAAGCTGTAGAAACTGATTTAAGATTGAAGTGATTTTGGATCTCTTGAAGAGAAGGGGAGTATCCCTCGTCCTCTGTGAATTTCTTTATGAAATCCAACACTTCTTTCTGCTTCTTTGTTAGCATGTTTTCTAATAATTTTCTAATATACTATATAGTATAGAAAATTTATAGAAAATGTAAACATTGACTACTTTAGCAACTAATGTTCTAAAATTTTGACATATGTGTATAACTTTGGTGCGGTTTTATTTTTTTACTCTAAACTTATATATAAGTATCTATTAATAGATATTTCGCAGTGAAAAAGCGTCTTTATTTGACACTGTCTGCTTTTGTACATTTTTTTAGAGTAATTTAGAACTCTATTTTTCAAATTTTTAAGATTTAGATTTGCATAACTCATGAAAAAAAACGGTATTTTAAGAATTCTATTGCTGATTTTATCGCTAGGCGGACTAGCAATAATGACGTATCTTCTATATTCGAAGATATTTGGGGTAGAAAGCGCATTTTGTGAGCTCGGCGAAAAATTCTCTTGTGACACAGTAAATCAGAGCGAATATTCCAAAGTGTTTGGTATTCCTGTCTCGGCAGGCGGAATTGTATTTTTCTTAACCGTTTTACTCGGACTTACATTTAGATACACTTACGATACTTTAAAGAAAGTGCTAATCGCATCTATTTTGTTCCTAATCCCGTCTCTTTACCTAACGGGTATTGAAATATTTGTTATTCACTCCATTTGTGTACTCTGCGAAACATCAAAAGCTCTCGTTGCTTTGATGATTCTAATTACTACAATTGAGCTTGGGCCAAAGCGACCGAATGGAAAATTTTGGGTTTCTACGATTGCCGTTGGCTTAGTTCTTGCTCTTGGTTTGATGTTTGTTCAGTCAAGCGGTGGTCCTGGAGATAAATATAATGCATTTGCAGAGTGTCTCAATGAAAAAGGCTTCATCGAGTATGGCTCAGCAACGTGCGCATCGTGTGCTAAACAGAAAGCTATGTTTGGGGATGCGTGGGAATTTATGAAAGAAGTTGAATGTGACCCAAGAAACCCTGGAAATGAAGTTCAGCGATGTATTGCAAAGGGTATCAAGAAAACTCCTACGTGGTTCCAAGAAGACGAAAACCAAAATACTTTGTATGAATTTCCACCAGGAATACAATCTCTTGAGAAATTAAGCGAAATATCTGGATGTTCTCTAGTAGCAGAAGTTACAGAAGGCGAACAGCTATAAGAAATTAGAAATTATTAATAGTATTAAAATTATATGGAAGCAGAAACATTAACTTTAGGGATAATCGTTGGAGCAGCACTAGCTGATTCAATTAATCCATGCGTCTTTGGCGTTCTCATTTTCCTTATTGCCTTTATGACAAAGGTATTTAAGACTAGAAATCGGATGCTATTGGGAGGACTTTTTTACACCGCGGTTGTATATCTGACGTATTTAGTTCTCGGACTTGGTGTCATCAAGCTAACAGTCGGGCTTGGCGTATCAACGGGAGTGTATTGGGTAGCAGCAATTATTGCGATTTTAGCAGGTCTCTTTGAGCTGAAGGACTTCTTCGCCTATGGAAAAGGGTTTACTTTACAGATGCTGCCTGGAGGAGCTAGCAGAATAAAGATGTATACACAAAAAATTGAAACACTTTATGAAAAACATCCCCGCTTGAGCTTTCTGTTTGTTGGACTCCTTGGAATCTTTGTTGTTCTTGTAGAGCTTCCGTGTACGGGAGCGCCATACTTTGCGGTTCTAGCGCTTCTTGCAGAAGGGAATTTTGCATCGGGATTGCCGTATCTTCTCTTGTATAACTTTATCTTCATAATTCCTCTATTCTTTATTATCGGCATTTCATACTTTGGAGGAGGTGACAAGGTGGGCGAATGGAGAAACAAACACAAGGGCGGAATGCGACTTGGTATCGGAATTGTACTTATCGCTCTTGGCGTGTACATGATTGTCACACTCTTATAACTCAACAAAAAATCTATATTCTAATACTCGGCACAAGCAAGATTGTTTGGTATGCTACTTTGTATGGAGAAGGCACGAGTAAAAGAAGAACATAGAAATAGATATGTCTTAGAGACAAGTAAGGGTGATATTTCTGCTACCGTACGCGGCAAGCTACATTTTGAGCACTCTTTGGGAGAAAGCGTTGTTCCAAAAGTTGGAGACTATGTAAAATACGAAATGGTTGACGATGAAAATGCGGTAATCATAGAGATTTTACCTCGCGGAAATTCTTTTGTTAGAAGAGCCGCAGATGATAGAACTCCGCAAGTAATTGTTGCAAATGTTGATGTGGGTGTTGTGGTTCAAGGACTTGATGGGGATTTTAATGTAAAAAGACTTGAACGATATCTAAAACTCATTGAAGGGAGTGGCGCAAAACCCGTTATAGTTTTAAATAAATTGGACGTCGTTGAAGACACTTCGTCATATAAAAAACAGGTAAAGGAAGTGGCGTCGGATGTTCCTCTTTATGTAATTAGTGCAAAAAGTGGTGCAGGGATGGAAGAATTGTTGGAAGTGTTTAAAAGCGGAGAAACATCAGTATTTTTGGGCTCATCTGGTGCAGGAAAGTCTACAATAACTAATTTTCTTCTAAATACAGAAGTACAGGCTACAAAGAGTGTGCGAGAAAACGACAGCAGAGGAAGGCATGCAACAACGTCACGTCAGCTTTTTACGCTTCCAAACGGCGCATTTATTATTGACACTCCTGGGATGCGAGAACTTTCGCTCGTGGAGGGTGAAGAAGATACAGAAGTATTTAGTGATATTGAAGAGATGGCGCAAAAGTGTAAGTTTAGAGATTGTGATCATGAAAAAAGTAGTGGGTGTGCGATTTTAGCAGCAATAGGTTCGGGAGAAATTGAAAAAAAACATTTTGAAAATTATTTAAAATTAGAGCGAGAAGGAGAATTTGAAAAAAGTAAGGTAGACGTCTCTGGTGCGCGCACCGCAAAGGCTAAAGATAAATTACTCGCAAAGAGAATAAAGCGTGTTAAAGAAGGGAAGCGCTTTGAGCGAAGGGGGTAATGAAATGGGTTCTACTAATCGCGCTCATTTTTGGAGCTGCCATATATTACGTACAAAAGCTTGATTTCGAAATAGGCACTGGATTCTCTGAAGAAAAGAGAAAAGCTCGTGAGGCAAAGTACAAAATAAAAAAAAGAGAAAAAGAAACAAAAAAAATCGGGCCCGGCGATGGCCAGACCCGATAAATTCCTTTTACGTTGTTCTACTTTAGTGCTGTACCGGTTTGCAAACCGCCCCCTTAATCTCATCGTAGAGAAGCGAAGGCACCGTAGCAAATGGAACTTTTCTTATTGTTTCCACAATGCCGTCATTCTCAAACGTTGGATTGGCGCTGCAGACGAGTGTCTCAAAGCGGCTTAATTCTACGGCGGATGGCAGTACGTCGAGATTAGGTTTGGCAGGCTTTCTCTTTTTGCGGGCAGCTCGCCATTTCCTAAGCTTTGTGCTAATGGCCTTCTTGCCTCCTGTGGCTTTTCCATAAATAAATTCTGCAGCACTTACTACCAGATAAATGATCACGGCAAGCATCACCAGGAAAAGAAATATCGCAACGACCACACCGATTCCTGCCACCGCGTAGGCTAGCAGACTTGGGTCTGAGAACAGACCGATACCATCTTCCGAATATCTTGCGACTATCTTATCGATGGTCCCGACAAGAAGTATGGATGCCAAATACCAAACTGGACGTGTGAATTCCCACACATACCTCTCCCCGTCGCCGCGTATTAGTCCATCTGAATCGCGTTGCACCCAGTTGTTCGATATGTCGTCGTGTGGGATTACATCATCAATGGTCTGCGAAAACGGGTGCCAAATAGGCTTGGGGTTGAAACCTCGAACCCCCAGAAGTCCCGTGTAGAATGCCGCGTTTAGAATTCTGGCTATCACCTTCAACACCACCAGAACCACTGCCCAAAGAGGCTTCAGAGTAATAATGGCCACAAGAGCTCTTCCACGAAACTGACACTGGTCACGATGGGGTCTGTCATACCACAAGTTTACCCACTTCTTGAGAAGTGGTGGGTATTCCGGCGCAAAGAAACCTTCGGTTATGTTGATTTCTCTGCGTGCGTATCCTTCTCCAGAAATTTCATCGACAAGAACGCCGTTCTCGTGCCTCAATTCCCTTTGTTGTTCGAGTTCGGGCGACGCCTCCAGTCTTTCGAGTTCCTCCATGTCCTCTTTCAGATGGATATTTGAAATTTCCAGTTTTTCCCTGTTTGATTCCACATCGGCTTTCGATGACGCCAACCTCAGGCTCCCTAGATAGCTGTCGAGAGTTTTTTCGGCAGACTTAACAGTTTCCAACCGCTTTTCTGCTTGTTCAATCTCTGTCTCGGACCCTTCAAACTCCAGATTTAGATAATCTGGGAGTTCGACGCGTGGTACAAGAGAGATTTCTTCTGGATTGGCTATTCTGTACTCAAACCGGTCGACTTCTTCTGCCTTTTCTTCGATGGAGGCTCTCAGGTCTTTAATTTTTCTTTCACGACTTTCCGTTTCGTGAACGATCCATTCACCCCGCTCACCAGAGTCGAGAGTATCACGATACCCATTCCAAACACTCCATCCGTATGTTCCTTCTTCCTGGCTGGGACTGAGCAAACGCTTTTTGAGGAATCGAAGTCCCTTAGCCCAAACGAGTGCAGCGTGAATTTCGTGCTTCCCAGCTCTGTAGAACTGGATTAATTGGCGTGTTTTCTCAAACGGAACCAAATACCGACGCTCAAAATCTTTATCGTCAGCGACGACGATTAAAACGTACGGCCTTTCAACCTTTCTTTCAATCAGCTTCCTTCGAAGCTTTTGTGAGATACACCACCCAACATTCATCGATGCCGTCTGGGTGGGCGAGTCGTTTTCGAACAAAAGGGTTAAATTGCTGTTAATATCCGTCATTTTGCACCTCTTTTTGTCGTTGTGCACTAAATATGTTTCCGCAGCTTATAGTACGATTATTTGAGGTTTTGTCAATAGACACTTAAAGTAGGCCATATTTCACGTAGAATAACTCCTCTGGTGCTTAATTTCCTTGATTGCTACCATATAAGCATATGAACGTATACGCAATGTACGGCATCGGGGGGCTGCTTTCAATCTCGCTACTGTTTTTTGGTGTGTACCAAATGAGCAGCGTGGTTGGAAAGGTTAGCTATGAACGCCCACAAACGCAATCCGCTTCTGTCATTGTGACCAACGTTCCATCAGCAGATGATGATTTAGAGGAGGGAGAGGAACCTTTAGAAGAGGCTATTGAAGAAATTGCTATAAAAGAGCCAAAAGAGGAATTAATCCCAGCTGTGGAAGAGGCGCCAATTCCGAATGGAGCACCCACTGTGGAGGAGAGTTCAAGTATTGACTCTGGTACTATAGCGGCTTTGCAAGAACAAGTAAATGCGCTCCTAGAACAAGTAGCCGACGCATCTGCCGAAACAAGTAGTTCCGAGTCCGCTTACTTTGTAACACCAAGTGGTACAAAAATTGATGCCAATGGAAATGTTGTAAACAACGATGAGGTAGTTGCGCAAGATACAAGTGATTCAGAGGAATCAAGCAGTCAGTCAGAAACTCTGCCAGTCGGATATTATAGGCTACCATCTGGGGCGGTTATGGGCCCTGGAGGAGTAATAGTAGATGATTACGAGGTGGTTCAAGCGACAGAACAGGAAGAGCAAACACAAGTTACAAGCTTAGATTATTACATTACTCCATCTGGACAAAAAATTGATAGATACGGAAATATAGTCGAATAGCATGAGGTTAATAAAATATAAGGGAACATCAATTTTTGCCGCAACGCTTAGGCTAATAACGTCTGTGGCTCTTGCTGGCCTTGGTCTATATGTTTCTTTTTTGTGGATGCTTCGCGATATGCCAGATTTAGCATTAATTTCGCAGAACAATATGCTGGGGATATTTCTTGATATTATGGTCCCTCTAATTCTTTTGGGCCTCTCTTATGGTGTGGGACGAGACAGCCTTTTGGATTTTTTTGATGTACTCAGGCGAAGAAAAAGAATTAAATAATATGGAGCACGAAGAAATAATAAAAAAGCTTGACGAAAATAGAGAAATGATTGATGCCATCTTCAAGTCTGTAGAAAAAACGAGGAAGTATTTTCTTATAATCATTTGGATTACAGTCATTGCGTTTGTATTACCGCTTATCGGAATGATGTTTGCAATACCGAACTTTTTAGAGTCATATTCAGCGATTTTGAGTATATAGAAACATATTTTCTGTAGCATTGTTATACTTTTTATATGGACAATGAACCATTTGTAAAAAAAAGATTTGACTGGAGAAAGCACTTTTTAACAGTAACGCCACTCTCGAAGTATTTGGCGATGGCTTTGTTTGTGTTTCTGCCGTTTGCAGCATTTGTATTTGGGATGAAATATGAAGATGTACGAGTTACAAAATATGAACCGATTATTGTCGAAAGAGTTTTCGAGAAAGAGGTCATTGTTGAAAGCGCAAGCACCAGCACACCAGAAGTTAAAATAATAATTTTTTCTGGAAACGTTAGAGAGGGAGGTCAAACAAAATGTGTAGTGGACGGCATTTGCTCAATATTGGTAAGTGAGTATGAAGTTATTTGGGCAAAAGGTTGGCCAAGTGAGCCTGTCGGAACAAAAGAAGCTGTTCGTGTTGGCGATAGGGTAGAAGTATACGGACGGGTTGTCAACGACAATACGGTCACTCTTTATGGAAACGAAAATTATTATATAAAGAAGGTTACGGGAAAAGTAAAAGCTGTAACTTCTAAGCTTCGCGGCAATTTAGTGATTATTAGAAACGAAGGAGGTCTTTGCGTATATGGAGGTTGTTGGAGTGAAGCGACAATTTTTACAGACGGAACTTGGGAATATGAAGATGGACAGGGGGTGTTTGTAGAGGGTCAGCTTGATAAATATTACGTAGATGAAATTATACTTCAGGTGGCAAATATTGAATTCAAAGTTGCCAAAGCGCATTTATTTACCGACACATGCCCAACAGCTTATGATGGGCAAAAAAGCATTTACACTTTTTATACTGAGCTGGGCAAAGAGACAGTAGACAGTTGTATCACTGACTTAAGTAAGACCTCATTTTTTGCAAATGAGCTTCCAGAAATACTAGACATCCTAAATCAAAGAATTTCTAATTAAGAGGCTTTCAAGAATACGTATACATCCTCAAGCGCTGTGACCGCATCGCCTACAGCGATGTTGTTTTGATGATAGAGTCCTGTGGTGCAGTCTCCTGCAGCCCAGATTCCCCCGAGGGAGGTTCTTTGGTTAAGGGGATTTACGACGAGATGTTTTGTTTTGTCCAGCTCACAGAGCTCTCTCAGCATTTCAGTATTTGGAACAAGTCCTATTTCTACAAAGATTCCTGTTACAGGGAGAGTCTCCTCTGATCCGTCAGCGTCTTTCTTTTTGTACTTAAGGCCCGTAACCATCTTGCCCCCTACAACTTCTGTAGTTTGGACGCCCTGTAGCGTTTTCATGTTTGGGTGAGCTGTAACTTTTTTAACCGTGATTGGATCTGCTGCAAAATTATCTCCGTAATCAAGAAGCGTTACGCTTTTTGTATATTCAAGAAGCTGTGCTGCGGTTTCAAATCCTGCATTTCCACCACCAACAACCGCAACATCTTGTCCTGAGAACACCGGTCCGTCACAAGTGGCACAGTATGTAAGGCCTTTTTGGTCGTATTCTTCTGCTCCTGGGATTCCAAGTTTGCGTCTTACAGCGCCCGCGGTCCAAATAAGAGTTTTTGTTTCGAATTCCTCACCTGTTTCAAGAGTTATCTTGAGAATATCACCACTTTTTTCAACTTTTGTTGCATTTACCCCCTCCTTTATATCAACAACTCCCTTGGCGTATGCTGCAAGGTGTGCTTTTAGCTCTTCGGCTAGTTTTGCGCCAGGGATATCAATCGTTCCTATCCAATTTTGTATACCTGGGGATACGACGCTTTGACCACCCCATTCTTTAGTAACGAAAAGTGTTTTAAGTTGTTTTCGAGCGGCGTAGACTCCTGCAGCTACTCCTGCTGGACCTCCTCCAATTATTGCTGTGTCGTAAACCATTGTTCCCTTAAAATTAGTGCTAAATGTGCTCCTAATATTATCATATAAAACAACAAAAAAACCGCTTACACTAAATTGACAAACGGTTTTTTATTGAGTTGTCGTTATTTAAGTTTGCTCCTGCGTAGGAATGCAGGGACGGCTCCCCAATCGTCATCGTCATCATCGATGTCTTTTGCGGCTGCAGGCTCGTCTTTCTTTTCTTTTTTTGCTTCGGCTTTTGCTACAGTAGCTGGCCCCTTTTTGTCCTCTTTTGAGTCCTTTTTTGTGCCACCTCCTGTGATTGTATTGTAGATTTTTCCTTGGCCTTTGGTTTCTTCTTTTGCATCTCCCTTTTCATCTTCTTTTCCAATATTGAAGAGTGAAGACGCTTTTTGCGCTACACCATTGGGGAATCCTGTTGCAATAACAGTAACCTTAACTTCATTTTTCTTAAGCCGGTCGTCTTTAACTGTACCGAAGATAACTTTTGCATTTACATCAATCGCTTCCGTAACAACACGAGCCGCTTCTTGAACTTCAAGCATTCCAAGATCATCTCCACCTGAAACAGAGAAGAGAACACCCTTTGCTCCGTTAACTGAAAGCTCGAGAAGAGGGGAGTTGATAGCAGCTTTAGCAGCTTCTTCAGCTCTCTTTTCTCCTGAGGCAGTTCCTACTCCCATAAGGGCGGAACCCGCATTTTCCATGACACTTCGAATGTCAGCGAAGTCAACATTGATAATTCCTGGAACAGTAATTAAATCTGAAATTCCCTCAACTGCTTGACGAAGGATGTCGTCACAAATTGCAAATGCGTTTTTTACGGTTGTTTCCTTATCAACGATTGCAAGAAGCCTATCGTTTGGAATGACAATCATTGCGTCCACTTCTTTTTTTAAATCTTCAAGACCTTGTTCTGCAAGCTTCATGCGTTGCTGTCCTTCAAACGAAAATGGTTTTGTAACTACCGCCACAGTAAGCGCACCCAATTCTTTTGCAGTTCGAGCGATTACTGGAGCCGCTCCTGTTCCTGTTCCACCACCTTGACCGCACGCGATAAAGATCATGTCTGAACCTTTGAGCGATTCCTGAATTTCTTCTTTTGTTTCTTCTGCCGCCCTCTTACCAAGTTCTGCGTCCATTCCAGTACCTAGACCACGGGTAAGATTCTTCCCAATGTGGATTTTCTTCTTAGACTCTGTGTGATGCAAGTCTTGTGCGTCTGTGTTTATAGCAACAAACTCAACACCTTTCACTTTGGAGTCTATCATATGATTGACCGCATTGTTCCCTGAACCACCTATTCCGACAACGCGGATTCGTGCGAATGCCTCAATTTCTGGTTGTACTTGCTTCATGTAATAAATATGGCCCAAATTGAGCCGTTTTAGCCTTAAAATACGACGTTTGTGTAGGTAGGATACCATGAAAAAAACGGCTTAACAACAGGCTTAAATTTGACTTTTTGTTTTTTTGTATCGAAATTTTTGCACCAAAAAAGGCCATTTTTTTGCAAAAAATAGCCCTTTTGTATTAATTTTTTAGCTTTGTTCTGTATTTTCAGCAGGCATTTCTTCTGCTTTAGCACTAGTTTCTGGAGCAACTGTTCCTTTGGGGTTTTCTCCGTACTTATTAGTCCCAGCGGTTCCATCAATTATGTAGAAGTAAAGAAGAACAAGAGCGCCTATGAGTGGCACTAGGCTAATAAGAATCCACCACGCACTGTGCTCAGTGTCATGAAGACGTCTAATTGATACGGCAATCGCTGGAAGCAATACTGCAAGAGCATATAATCCTGAGAGTAATCCAAGACTTTCACCTCCAAGCCCAAACATTGAGTCGACAAGACTTAGGGCAAACACAATTATGAAGTTAAAGAGCGTGAACATCCAGTACTCTTTACGCTGTGCTCGTCCTTTAAAATTTACGTAGTTATCTCGAACTACTTTTAGATACCATTCCATATACTATAAAAAATTACTTATATACCCCCATTATACGCAGATATCGCCACATAATACAAAGATGAGATATCGGAAATGAAATCAGAGTCGACTAAATTCAATTATCCCCCAGAGTAAAAAGGCAGCTCCAGCAGCAACAGCAAAATATGCATAAATTTGAACACCTCGATTGAGGGCTTTGTTTTCGTATTCCTTCGGCGGGGCTTTCTCAACAGGAGGCTTTCCTCTATTTAATAGGTTTTTTACAAGTAAAATTATAAAAAATAATGGAATTCCAAAAATTGCCAGCAAAACCGGCAGCTCACTTTCTAATAAGTCTGGCATAAATACATATATCAAACCGAACGCAACCACGAAAGCTATAATCCACAAATCGTAGCGTCCAGCATTATAGACAAATTTCTTAACTTTTTTTTCAGTCACATTATTTTCCATATATTTTAAGGTAAGAACTGCTTTATCCAATTTGATATTGAGCTGCCTGTTTTACGGGCGAGTTTTATTCCGAGACTCTCATCTTCTTGAGTGAATCCCCAGATACAAAGACCGTAAGAAACAGCCCAAGATGAATCTTTTATTACACTCTTAGTTCTTTCACTTGCACGCACTCCTCCCAAGGTTGAGGGAAGCTTCAGGGAAGCTTTTGCCAAATCTTCAATTGTTGAGACGCCAGAGCCACCACCTGTGATAATGATTCCAGCTGGAAGAATTCCATTTTTCCCAATCTTCTTCAAATGTGACTCGATTAAGTCGAACATATCGCGCAGACGAGCAAGCACAATATCATCCAATTGCTTTTTTGAGTATGACGCCTCGGTTATTGCTCCCAGCTTAATTTGTTCTGCCTCTTCAAGTGAAATCTTCAAGCCAAGAGCGATGTCGTTTGTAATATCAGTTGAACCCACTGGGAAAACTTTAAGCGATATAGGCATGTTGTCTTCAAAAACTACTATAGAAACTGTTTCAGCACCAATGTTTGCAAGAACACATCCTGCGATTTTCTGCGCCTTTGAAAGTGTTACGAGACTTGCCGCAAAAGGACTTGCCATTACATCCTCGACTTCAACACCAACAGCTTCAACGGCTTGAATCATGTCGTTTAAGTGCTGTTCAAAACTTGTTATGAAAAGTGATTGCACTTCAAGCTTACTTCCTTTAAGTCCAATTGGTTGCGCCGACAGCACAGTATGTCCATCAACTTTAAAGCGCAATGGAATAGCGTGAATTATTTTCTTATTTATAATTTTGCCAGAGACTTGCTCTTCGCTCTTCTGTAATACATTTTGTATGTCCAAGTCTGTTATTTCTGAGTCAGCGCGAGGAATAATTAATTCTCCTCTTGAATGAACCTCGTCTAAACCAATGCCGCCTACAGAAATAAATGTTTTTTTGATTTTTATGCCAGATGTCTTTTCTGCTTGGTGAACAGCAATCCGAATACTACGAACAATGTCATTATTGTTTATTATATAACCATGGCGTAATCCTTTTGATTCAGCATAACCAACACCAATAATTTTTGGGAAATATCTGTCTTTACCACGAACATGCTCACATACGACTACTCGTACCTGATACGTCCCTATATCAATTGCTGTAACTATGCGGCGTCCCATATGGGCAATATTCAAAGAAAAACTAGACGCTAAACCTCTTGGAGAGCGCTTTCTCCTTACTATTCATTTTACTACCATGTGGGTAGCCTTTCAAATGGAGTAATCCGTGGATAAATAAAAAACCGATATACTTCTTTGGAGTCTTTCCAAATTTTTTTGCTTCGCGCTTCGCTACAGAGGGGGTAATAAATATCTCTCCAGACTTATTATCGATAGGAAAAGAAAGAATGTTCGAGACCTTGTCCTTCTTTTTATAGTTTTTGCTAAGCGTTCGCGAGCGCATTGTACCAATAAAAACAAGGCTCAAATCATAGCGCTTGCCCAAAACAGTCTCTTTCATTTCAAGAAAAGGTAAGCCCGGAAGCTTACCTTTAGTTTTGTTCGTAACTGAAAAATTATCTTGCATCCTTTTATCGTCTTCGTCCACGGCCCCGCGTGTTTTCAGCAATCTTTCCTAGTTTAACAAGTTCGTTGTACTTTTCTCGTTTTGCAATTCGGTTTAAAGCTTGGCTTTTCTTCACAAACTTAGAAGAACTTCGCTTGAAATAGCGAATCTTTCTGGCTCTACGGAGAACCCCTGAACTCTGTACTCGCTTAGTAAAACGACGAATAGTCCCCATAGGGTTTTCTGTGCCTTGCTTTGTTATTTCTACGTTTATCATACGTAGGCTAGAGAGTACCACACAAGGCAGTGTGGTTCAAGGGAAAAACAGCATTATTTCGCCAATCTCTCTGGTTGTTGTGTAGGGGGTGTAGAACTAGAATTTTATTGACTTTAAATACTCTGGGAGCTCCTTCATTCTCACAATCTCTTGACTTCTAGACTGCATGTTTCGGATTATTACAGTGTCATCGAGAACCTCTTTTTGGCCCATAATTACTGTATATGGAATGCGTAGCTCCTCTGCCATTTCAAGCTGTTTAGTAAGACGGTCGTTTCCAAGAGATTGAAATATAGGAATTTTAGCTTTTCTAAGTTCTTCAATAACCATTAGGCTCTTTAGTTTTGCATCAAAGCCAAATTGAATGAAGTGCACCTTAGGTTGACGAATTCTTTTAGGATTAAGGATATCTTTGTGTTTTGTGCCGCGCTTTTTAGCTTCAAAAATAATTCCGGCTCCTGGTACGTGTGTTCGAAACATTTTCTTTGAAAGGTCGTCATAGCGACATCCTCGTGCATATACATGTGGGTCTACGTCGCGTGTTGGATCATAATCTTCATCATTAAATGAACGTATTTCATAAAGAGTTTCAGGACGGTAGTCACTTGTTCCCACAAGACTTTTATCGATAACATAAGGCACGTCCAACGTTTCAAGATATTCAAGTATTTCTCTCAAATGCTTTCTGCTTGCCTCTGAAAGAAATTCCATTGATTGTGGAACGTCGTCGTATAGCGCGTGTTCTTTCTTGTGTAGGTATCGCAAACACTGCAGGGGGTCTTTACGAAGAAGTGCTTGAGATGCTGGTGGTATGTCATTTATATTTTTTCGAAAGTATGCGCCAAGCTCTTTGCTGTAGCGCAAGACTGAATCTTTGTCTCCAATTGTATTAATGTGAATACAGATTTCACCAACTTTCATATCGCGAAGCAAATCAATCGCAACCTTAATGACGAGGGCTTCGGCTATACTTTTTTTGCTACCAACCGCTTGCAAACTTAGAAATACCTGATCATCTTTGGTGATTCTTTTTCCTTGTTCTAGGTTTGAGTGATAGAAGAGAACGGGTTTTGAAAGCGTATCAAAGCCACTTTCCATATATGTGCGAAGCGCTTGGTGGTGTTCAGCGTTTACAGGATCAAGAGCTGATTTGGTTAGATGGATTTTTCTTCCAGCTCTTTTCGCACGTACTGATTTGTCAATTCCTCCCTCGATTCTGCTTATAGGCATGAAGCCATAGTAGAGCGCCACTTGTACGGCCTGTTTGAGCAAATCATCAGAGTACATGTGTGGTGGTCGGGAGTGTGACATGTCGGTTAAAATTAGTTTTTAAAAACTTTGAAAGGTGTACTGCCCAGGGAAGAGCCCAACACCTGTAATTGGGAGTATCCGAATAACAGCTCGGCCAACAATAAATCTCTCTTGTAAGGGCCCCCAAACACGAGAGTCCGAGCTTGCCGCGCGATTGTCTCCTAGTACAAAATATTCATCGTCCTCGAGTATTCTCTTTAAGGATTCTGTAGTTTTTCTTTCTTCGTCCACGTATGGCTCTGGAAGCAGTGTGCCCTCAGTGCTTGTGGCGTTCTTTCCAATAAGCACCGCTCCCTTGTCTATTACTACAGATTCACCTGGGAGTCCTATAATTCGCTTAATAAAATACTTTGATGGGTCTTTTGGATATTTAAACACAATGACGTCCCCCCTCTCTGGTTCTTCGAAACGATAGGTAAGTTGGTCGACGATTATGTAGTGTCCGTCAGAAAATGTTGTGTCCATTGAGGCTCCTGCAACAATATATGGTTGTGCTATGAAAAACCTAACAGGAACTACGATAATGAGAGCGATGAGGGATGCTTTTAAAATTTCTCTAAAAAAATTTTGTTCTTTTGGTGAATCCTTCATTACAAATAAAATTAGTACAAGGATTATACCGAAACGAAGATAACCTCACAAGCGAAATTCGTTGCATAGTGCTTTGTTCTCCAAAAGTGTAGAATTTTGTAGTTCAAAAATGATTCTATCATTTTCTCAGCAAGCAAAATATGGTTGCACAAGCACAAAAGCCCTCAAAGTCTTTGGTGGGACTCGGAAATCTCTCGTGGTATTATGCAGGCATGAGTTATTTTATAGTCGGGTTAGGCAATCCTGGGGTAAAGTACGAAAACACACGACATAATACTGGAAGAATCGTCCTTGAAGCGCTTGCAAAGATGTGGGGCTTTTTGGAGTGGGAGGAGAAATCAAAAATTAAACTAGATATTACAGACGGAAAAGTTGGCAAACAAAAAGTTATAGCAATTCTCCCCAACACCTTCATGAATCGCTCTGGAGGGGCCGTAAAAGCGTATGTAACAAACCAGAAAAAGGCTGAAAAATTGATTGTTATCCACGATGATATAGATTTACCCATTGGGCGTTTCAAAATCTCAAAAGGAAGAGGGGACGGAGGACACAATGGAGTAATATCTATTATCAAATCCCTTAAGACGAAAAAATTTATCCGCATTCGCGTAGGGGTGTCGCCCAAAATTCGAGGAAGCACACAGCCAAAAAAACCAAAAGGAGAAAAAAAAGTTCTTGCTCATTTAATGGCGGACTTTCGCAAACAGGAACTTGTTGCAATTGAAATGCTTACAAAAGAGATACGAGAAGCAATAGAAATAATAATCTCTGACGGTCTCGAGACAGCCATGAATGAGTATAATCAAAAATAATTTGCATTTAACAAAAACCCGCGCAAGCGGGTTTTTGTTCATTCTTTTGATTCTTCAGCCGATGTTCTCAGTTCTTTTTTTGCTGCTTCGCGCGCCTCTTCTCGCTTCGCAACTTCTTCCTTTGTTCCAAAGGCAAGTGTCATGCGCTGATCTTTTGGCTCAAAGAGTGTGATAGTAAATGAATAGCTTTTACCAAGCTCAATCTCACTTCGAAGCCTTTCCTCGCTTCCAAATTCAGATACGTGAACAAGACCCGAAACACCCTCCTCAATTGAGGCAAGGGCACCATGTTTGTTGTATTTGATAACGACACCCACAACCTCGTCGCCTTTGTTGTATTTCTTTCCAGCAGCTTCCCAAGGATTTTCTTTAAGAGCTTTGATAGAGAGGGAGACCTTTCCATCTTTTATATCAATAACTTTGACGTCAATTTTTTCTCCAACTGTTACAAATGCTGAAGGATTTTCAACAAGACCCCAGTCGATTTCGGAAATGTGAACTAAGCCCTCAAGGTTTTCTTCAAGCTTGATGAAAATTCCAAACTCAACAACTCCTGTAACTTCTCCTTCTACAACATCACCAACTTGGTATTTATCGACAAGTTCAGCTTTTTCTTTTTGGTCAGGATCTTTTTCAGAGAAAATAAGTTTTCCCTCTTTTGGAGATGCGGCAATAATTGAGACGGAAAGTTTTGTTCCGATAAGTTTTTTAAGTTCATCGAGAATTCTATCTTTGTCTCCATCTTCCACACGAGGGTAGTTTTCACTCTTTAGCTGAGAGGCTGGGAGGAATCCTTGAATTGATTGCCATTCGAAAATAAGGCCACCTTTATTTGCATCCTTAACAGGAAGCTCGTATGTGGTCTTATTGTTAATTGCCTGTTCTGCCTCGCTCCAAAGCAATGCTTGGCGTGCTTCTTTAAGGGAAAGTTCAATATACCCGTCTGTATTTTCTTCTTCTACAACTTTTGCAGAGATGTTGTCTCCCAGCGCGACTTTTCTTAGAATGTCTTTCGCGTTAAGAAATTCACGGCCATAAATAATTCCCGTTCCGTATGGGAATAGGTCAATATATACACGTGATTTATCAACCGCAAGGACTGGCCCTTCCACTAGCACTCCGCGCGCTGGTGGGGTTAATGAATCATTAAAAAGCTGAGCCATAGGCCCTTCTGCTTTCTTTTTCTTTTTTGGTTCATCTTCTGACGAATCGTTTTCTTCGACTACTGGTGTAGTCTTTTCTTCTGCTTCAGCCTCTGGCTCTGCAGGGGTTTCTTCAACTGTGTCCTCGTCGAGAACTGCAGTAGTTTTATCTTCACTCATAGTTATTTGCGGACCTCTATCTCAGTCGTCTGAATTGTTCGTTCGATTGAGGGTTACCGCTAAATGATTAATAATTACCTTGTTTTTAAACCCCAAAGAATTAGGGCAGGTAAGGGACATAATAGTATATAGAGTACTATTATGCAATTAAAAAGAGCCCTAGCAAAAGCAGGGCTCTCCTCTCCTTCAACAAGTGGCGTTAGAAGATGTTTCGCGTTCGGCCAGGCCCGTCAGCGGGCGGCGCCGGCGCCGGTCGTGATTCCGGGAGATGTCGTCAAAGATTCAACAAGCGCACTACGGCGCTTCGGGGGTCCATGAGTCATCGTCATCATCGGTCAGTCTCCTTATTTGGAGGTGAATGGGAGGTACAGTTGAGCCCGTACGGGCTCGAGAACGCGTGATATTGGATATCCGACGCTCAGATAGCATATTAATATACTTGACAGAATTTGTCAAGTGTTGCCAAATATAAAAAATGCCCCGAACTAGTTCCTTTAGTCCGGGGGGGGGGTAGTGAGAGGCTTTAAACAAGCCCCCTGGTCGCGTCACCAGAAAGTATTGGCTGCGCCCTTGTTTCAGGCCTTTTTTCGATTTGCCCGTATGCTTTCTTAGTGGTTGACTCTTCGCTATGACCAAGCGTGGTCTGCAATGAGCTCAAGCTCGTACCACCTTCACGCTCCCTTGCTGCATACGCATGCCGAAACATCATCGGCGACACTCTATCTTCGGCAATTCCCGCTCTCTCGGCCAGGTTCTTTGTAATGTGCCAAAGGGCTTGCCTTGTCATACGGTCGCCTCGGCGGGTCGGGAACACATAGTCGGACTTGCGGCCTTTCAATATGTCTCCACGGAAGTATTGGATGAAATCAATTAGCCAATCGTATAATTCGTGTCCCATAGGAATAGTACGACGACGGCCTTTTTCACCTGGAATTTCCAGAGTTTTTTCACCAAACTTCACTTGACTGAGCTTGAGATTAACAAGCTCTGAAGGATTCAATCCACATCGATACAGGACCTCAAGCATTGTCCGGTTTCTGTGTTCATGCGGGCTGTCTATGTCCAAGACATCAAGAAGGCGGTCAACTTCGCGCCGCGCAAGACACCTAGGTATTGAGCGAACAATCTTTGGCTTCTCAACATCTTCTACCGGATTGGACTGCACGATTTCCTCACTCACGAGATATTCGAAGAAACAGTTTAGGGACGAATGCTGTCTTGCAATAAACGTTGGCTTTGGGGCTCTGTCTCTGACCCTAATCGAGGAGAGGTAGTCTTTGACGTTTTCGGCAGTCGCTTCGTGTAAAAGAAGGCCCTTCTCATCCATCCAGTCCGCAAACCTGTAGAGGTCCGAGCGATACGCAAGGACCGTGCTATACGAGGGAATCTTTTTGAAAAGGTCGTTCTCTGTGGCTCTGTAGTCCAAATAGCTATTAATAAGTATTCGAGACTGAGCTGGAGGCGCAAAGCACTCCAATGGTACTTTTTTCTCCGTATTCATAAAACACCTCCTGGTGCGTAGCTGTTTTCAAGGTCCTTCAAAGGGTATAAATTCCATTGCCAATATAACACGAGAATTCGTATGCACAACTGGAAAGGGAATTTTGGCATTTTTCATATTGAGCGGACACATGTATAATAGCCTCCATATGGTAATTACATATCACGGAGGAACGTTTGTTAAAGTCTCATTTGGAGACACGACCTTAGCATTTAATCCCATTTCAAAAAAATCAAAATTAAAACAGAGCAAATTTGGCTCCGATATTGCGCTCATCAGCCAAAATCATGACGATTGCAACGGTGTTGAGCAGGTCTCTCACGGTGCACGCGAGCCATTTATCATCTCTGGTCCGGGTGAATATGAGGTAAAGAAGGTTACGGTAACCGGATTTCAAAGTGAAACCACATATGGCGGCAAGAGTGCAATTAATACTATATATATAGTAAAGCTTGAAGGGATGAAGATTTGCTTCCTTGGCACTTTAGGAAATGATAAAATTACAGATGGAGCTTTTGAGGCTATGGAAAACATAGACATATTATTTATTCCAATTGGAGGAAATGGAATGCTTGAGCCGAGCAAGGCACATCAGCTTGGCGTGAAGATTGGTTCGCATGTTGTTGTGCCGATAGGATTCGAGGCCGCTTCGTTAAAGAAATTTCTTAAAGAAGAAGGGGATGAGGGGATAAAGCCAGCTGAAAAACTTACAGCAAAAAAGAAAGACGTCGAATCCAAAGAAGGGGAAGTGGTTGTTCTTAAGGTGTAGAGTTATGCAAAATCTTATTGACAAAGCAAGAGCCAAAAACGAACGCGACAAAAAAATAATCGCACTTACTGCTTCTGGTATTATTGTTGCAATTATTTTTGTAATTTGGACTTCGTCACTTTCCAGCAGACTTGGAGCTTCTCCGACTGAAGAATTTGTCAATCAAGAGAGTAAAGAGACGCAAAAAGCTTCAGCGTTTAATTCTGCAAAGAGAAAAGCAATTCTTCTTTTTGGAGAAGGGAGCCCACTTCGGGATTTGGAATTGGATATGTTTTCAAGACCGATTGAATATAACAAGGAGGAAAACACGACTGAAAAGGAAAAAAATGAGAGAGATTTGGACATGCTTTTAGAAGAATTTAATGCCACCACAACGAGCTCCACAAGCACAATTTCTACTACCTCAGAAAGCGGATTATAGCTTTTAAAATAAGGCTATTTATGGTAAAATAGGTAAACAAAACATGGCTGGAAAGGAAAAAAAGACTGAAAAAAAGGCACCCAAAACGCGCCTTGTTGAGGCAAGTATTACCTCCGAAATGAAGGAGGCATATTTAGATTATGCGATGTCAGTTATTACAAGCCGAGCGCTTCCTGACGTGCGTGATGGCCTAAAGCCAGTACACCGAAGAATCCTCTTCTCAATGCTTCGAAACGGTCTTTCTGCTACTTCAAAATTTAGAAAATCAGCAACTGTAGTTGGAGATGTAATTGGTTCTTACCACCCACACGGGGATGCTGCCGTATACGAAGCCATGGTAAAAATGGCACAAGATTTTACATATAGATATCCAATGGTTATAGGACAGGGTAACTTTGGTTCTATCGATGGAGACAACGCCGCCGCATACCGTTACACTGAAGCAAAGATGTCAAAGATTTCTGAAGACATGCTTGCTGACTTGGATAAGGACACTGTTAATTGGAGAGCAAACTTTGATAGTTCAAAAAAAGAACCGACAGTTTTGCCAGCCGCACTTCCAAATATTCTTTTAAATGGACAACTAGGTATTGCTGTGGGTATGGCAACAAACATTCCACCGCACAATCTAACTGAAGTATGTGAGGCTGTAATACATTTAATTAACAACAAAGATGCGACGACGGACGATCTTCTAAAGTTCGTAAAAGGTCCTGATTTCCCAATTGGAGGAATTGCATTTAATCAAAAAGACATAAAACACGCCTATGCTAACGGCAAGGGCGGTGTTGTCTGTCGCGGACATGCAGAAATTACAGAAGGCAAGCGTGGCACATTTGCAATTGTTATTACTTCGATTCCGTTTCGTGTAAACAAAGCGGACATGATTACAAAGGTTGCAGCACTTGTTCGTGATAAAAAAATTGACGGCATTAAAGATATTCGAGACGAAAGCGCGAAAGACATTCGTGTTGTTGTGGAACTAAAGGCTTCTGCACAACCACAAAAGGTGCTCAACTATCTCTACAAACACACACAACTAGAAGACACGTTCCACTATAATATGGTGGCTCTTGTCGGTGGTGTTCCGCAAACATTATCACTGAAGAGTATGCTCGAGGAGTTTGTAAAGCACAGAAGAGAAGTAGTAGAGAGACGACTCAAATTTGAACTAAAGAAAGCGGAAGAGCGCGAACATATTTTGCTCGGCCTTAAGAAGGCGCTCGATAATATAGATAAAATTATTAAAGCGATTAAAGCTTCAAAAGACACCCCAACAGCACATGCAAATTTAAGGAAGACATTTAAGTTTTCTGAGCGCCAGGCAACAGCAATTCTCGAGATGCGGCTTCAAAAGCTCGCAGGTCTTGAAAGAAAAAAGATTCAAGATGAACTTAAGGAAATTCAGGCATTTATTAAGAAAACAAAAACCATTTTAGCAAGCCCGAAGAAGATATTTACTGTTGTCAAGGACGAATTACAAGAAATGGTTGAAAAACACGGTGACGAGAGGCGAACGAAGATTGTAAAAGGCGAAGTAAAAAATTTGAGTAATGAAGACTTAATTCCTGAAGAGGAAAGTGTATTGGTATTAACTTCAGGAGGTTACATTAAGCGAACAAATCCAGGTGAATACAAAAAACAAAAGCGTGGAGGAGTTGGTGTTATTGACATGAATACAAAAGAAGAAGATTTTATTACAACGCTTCTTACAACAAGCACTCATGCAGACTTACTCTTCTTTACAGACAAAGGAAAGGTCTATCAAATAAAGATGTATGACATTCCAGAGGGACGTCGTGCAACAAAAGGAAAATCAGTGATGAACTTTCTCTCACTAGAAGCAAATGAGCGGGTGACTTCTGTTGTTCCAATGACAAAAGACATAAAAGAAAGTGCGGGGAGCCTCTTAATGGTTACAAAATGTGGTGTTACTAAGAAAGTGACGGCGAAAAATTTCTATGACGTTAGACGAAGTGGACTCATAGCGATAAAACTTGCTTCTGGAGACGAATTAATCTCAGCTCGTTTCGTAGCCAGAGGGGATCAGGCGGTCATAGTAACACGAAATGGACAGTCAATTCGATTTGATGAAAAAGATATACGAGAAATGGGACGTGCCGCCGCTGGAGTTCGTGGGATTAAGCTTGGTGCAAAAGATGAAGTCGTGAGTGCTGGTGTTGTAAAGCGAGGCGTAAAAGACGCCGAAATACTAGTGGTTTCAAAATTTGGATACGGAAAGAAAACGGATGCGGGGGAGTATAAGGTACAAAATAGAGGCGGCTCTGGGATAAAAACAGCAAACGTAACAACCAAAACAGGAGAAATTATTGCAGCACGCATTGTTCAGGCCTCTGATGAAGGAGGGGAGATGGTTGCGATTTCCAAAAAAAGTCAAGTTATTCGAATAGACTTGGGCGAAATTCCGACTCTCGGACGCCAAACTCAAGGTGTTCGTATAATGAAACTTAGAGCAGGAGACAGGATTGCCGCTCTTATTTGTTTGTAGTTTATATCAACACCTCCACCCCAGTTGTTAAAGCCTATGCGGTATAATACTTGCATAGGTTTATATGGAATTTGCCAATCCAGAAAAGAATTTGAAACAATTTGGTCTCATTGAAGGACAAATAGTTGCAGACTTAGGCGCTGGAGCAGGTAGCTATGCTATTTCTGCCGCAAGCATGGTGGGTAATTCTGGCAAAGTATATGCAGTAGAGGTCCAAAAAGACCTTGTCACAAGAGTACAGAGTGAAGTAAATGAGTTAGGGCTGTCTAACCTAGAGGTTAGATGGGGAGATATTGAGACGCTTGGAGGCACGAAGCTTCGTGACAATTCCGTAGATGTAGTACTACTTTCAAATATTCTATTTCAGGTAGAGGATGGCGAAGGGTTGGCAAATGAGGTTGCTAGAATTCTAAGGCCTGGTGGTAGAATGTTAATAGTAGATTGGGACGGCTCATATGATGGGCTTGGTCCGAGTGAAGAGGCAATTATTCCAGAACTTGAAGCAAGGAGATTTTTTGAAAATAAAGGGTATGTGTTCGAAGCTTCAATTAAAGCAGGAACGCATCACTATGGTTTTAGTATGGCAAAAGTATAAATTATGAAAAAAAATGTTTTTCAAATAGGGTTATTGATAGGATTTGGGCTTCTGACTGCACTCGGGTTTGGCTTTTTTGCATTTTATGAATCTCCGAACGACGCTGAAGACCATGTTGGTGATGTTGTGATATGGGGAACAGTTAGCAGGGATATAATGGAAGAAGCTTTGATAGCTCTAGATGATGTGTTGCCGAAAGGATATGAGGGAACGGTTGCTTACAAAGAGAAGGACGAACGAACCTTTAATGAAGTCTTGGTGGACGCTCTTGCTGCGGGGGAGGGTCCTGATTTATTTTTGCTCAGGCAAGGGGATATTGTCAAACATTTGAATAAAATATTTATAATTCCGTATGAATCATACACAGAACGACGCTTTAAAGATACGTATATAGAAGGTGGTGAGATTTATCTAAGCAATGAGGGCGTATTGGCGCTACCTTTTATTGTTGATCCACTCATAATGTTCTGGAATCGAGACATTTTGGCTCGCGAGGGAGTAGCAACAACTCCAGAAAATTGGAGCGAATTTTTCCTTCTTAGCCCAAAGCTTACAAAAAGAGATAGTTCGGCAAATATTTTACTTGCAACAGTCCCATTTGGTGAATATAGAAATGTGACAAATGCAAAAGAGATAATTTCAGCTCTTATTATGCAAGCGGATAATCCCATTAGCTACAGAAACCCCACTACAAATGACCTAACTATTAGTTTGCAGACTTTAAATAGTGGACGTGAGGATGAACCAAGCCCCACCGAAGCTGCGCTTCGGTATTACACTGAATTTTCAAATCCAGTGAAATCAGTCTATTCATGGAATCGCGCGCTTAATGAATCAAGACGAACCTTTCTTTCTGGAGATTTGGCGTTCTACTTTGGTTTTGCAAGTGAAATAAGCGAGTTACGAAAGGCAAATCCCAACCTGAACTTCGATATAGCAGTCTTGCCACAAATAAAGGACGATCTTACACCCGCAACATTTGGAAATATGCAGGCACTTGCGGTTGTTGGTTCGACAGACAATTTTGCAGGCTCTGTGCGAGTAGCAGCATTGCTGTCTACTAATTCAGTACTAGCTGTTGTACAAGAATTTACACTTCTACCACCAGTGACCCGCTCACTTCTCTCTAATCAGCAGGTGGACGATATACAACCAATTCTTTATGAAAGCGCGCTCATATCTGCTGCTTGGCTTGAGCCAGACAGAGAAAAAGTGGATACAGCCTTTCGTGATATGATAGAGTCAATTTCCTCGGGCCGTTTGCGTATTAATGAGGCAATTGGCGAGGCGCAAACAGAGCTTACTAATTTGTTAAAATAAAGAATATGAAAAAACTAAAAAACATAATTGCAATTAGTACGCTAACATTAACTACTCCACTTTTTGCATCCGCCCAAATAACAAACCCAATCAGCTCTCCTGATCTTTCAACGTTACTAAATAGAATAATAGACATAATAATAATGCTTGCTACCCCCATCGTAGTAGTTTCAGTAATATATTCTGGGTTTCTCTTTGTAACAGCGGGAGGAAATGAGCAAAAAATTACACTCGCAAAAAAGATTTTGTTTTGGACACTGATTGGAGCTCTTATCTTGCTTGGTGCAAGGGTAATAGCCACAGCAGTTTCGGGCACCGTAGATTCATTAAGCGCATGATCACATCAAAAAACATAAAAACATCATTAAAAATTGCCACAGCCCTGGGAGTGATGCCGTCTGTCGCATTTGCTCAGCCGGATTCTTTTAGGGATTTGGTTGAAAGCACCTTACTTCCACTCTTACAACTGATGGCTATAATCATTATCGCCGTAACGGTGCTTGTAATTTTATGGAACGGGGTACAAATGATTATAAATGCAGACAATGTTCAGAAGAAGGGTGACAGTAAAGCCATGATGCTTTGGAGTGTGGTCGTGTTGTTTATAATGGTGGGTGTGTGGGGGATTGTCGCCATAATGCGAGCCACTCTTGGTGTATAGATATATGGGACAGTTATATAAGTACATAATTAGTTTTTCTCTGGCAGCGATTGCAATTCCGTATACAGCACACGCACAAACAACACTTTTTACGATACTTGGAGCAGTGCTTGTAGCTATAAACCTAGCTATTCCAGTTGTGGTGAGTTTGGCTATACTTCTATTTTTGTGGGGGCTTGCCAAGTACATATTTCGTACTGATACAGTTGAGGGCAAGGAGGCAGCCAAAAGCATTATGGTGTGGGGAATTGTAACCATATTCGTGATGGTGGCACTGTGGGGTTTCGTAAACCTCTTACAGGTACTCTCCGGGGTAGACGACCTTTCGAGCCCTATATGGCCACAAATAGGCCCATAATCACTTTTTCCATCATATTGAATCCACAGTGGACATATTTACAAAAGTGTTGCGTTTACTTACCATATTAGTATAGTTAGTTTAGCTAAAAAAAGGTCGTTTTATAATTAATTTCAAAATCATAATGAAAAAAATAGCATTTATTAGTGGGGCTTTAATCCTCACTCCGTTTGTAGCATCTGCGCAAGATCTTTCGTTCTTTACTACAATGATTGCAGGACTTGACGCAGCAATTACAGCTGCAGTGCCGGTTGTTATAGGTCTAGCAATTCTTCTATTCCTATGGGGACTTGCAAGGTATATGCTAAACCAGGATGATGCAGAAGCACGAGCAGGAGCTCGAAGCATCATGCTCTGGGGTATTGTTATCATCTTCGTGATGGTAGCCCTATGGGGTCTTGTTAACCTTCTTGAAACTTTCACAGGAGTTGGAACAGGAACAGCGCGACCAGCGCCAACACTTCCATAAGCTGATAACTTAGTTAATTTGCATGACTCCAGAAGAACTCATTGTTAAGTTAAATGACGCAATCTTTAATCCATTAATACTTCTATTAATTGCGATTGCGACTGTATATTTTCTTTGGGGACTATCGATGTTTTTGGCTAATGCTGAAGATAGCGCGGAGCGTGCTGAAGGAAAGAAAAAAATTGTATACGGATTGATAGGACTTTTTGTCATGGTGTCAGTGTTTGGAATCATTCGCCTTGTGCTAGACACATTTGGCGCACCAATTCCAACGGGCATTTAATTCAATCTAAGTAATTACAAAAAGCCAGAGTGACTTTCTGGCTTTTTGTTTTGGAAATATAATTGAATAGAAAAAAAGGGCGGCCCAAGATGGGTCGCCCTCTGCGTAGATATTGCATCTACAAGATTAACTTTTGATTTTTCTGCGGTTAGAAGCGCTGAAAATTGCTTTAGTTTTTTCATTATCGCAACCATCAAGCTCCGGCTTGATTTCTTCAGCACTGCAGTGGGGAGTGTTTGAATTGGCTTCCGTTCGTCTTGTCCCAGGCTTTAAGCACTTTGGCAACTGAATGACATAGAGCGCCATTGGGGGGTTGCCACGAAGACCAATTTCAGGGGCATTGAAGGCCACCCTACTCAACTCTCTTCCAAAGAAGCCAACCTTCCAGTACTCTTCCCAGTCAGTCCAACGGTTTCTGGCGTCTAGACCTTTCACCATTAACGGATGAGAAATCGTACTAGGTTTCCAGCAGGTTTTCATTCCATTGAATTCAACTTCCCTCACTTGTTCAGCATCTTTAAGAACGATGCGAACAAAAGAGGTCTGGTCTGTTGCCATTTCCTCTGGGGTCCAGCCGTCAAACCCAACGCCAGTAAGGATATCCTCGAAGTGTTCGTCCTGCGAACTCTCCTCGGGTTCACTTGTGGGGTCGGCATCTTTAGAAAATCCCCAATCGACGTTTGAAACGTATATGGCGCCGAAAAGGATGAAAAGCAGGAATGCTGCGGTGATAAAGATTATGATAACTCTCATCATGACCCACCCCCTTTGTTTGCAAGTCCAAGCATCGCTCCGAGATCAGAGACCTTGTCGCCACTGCTTTTGATGGAAATTTCCTGTGATGGCTTTCCAAACATCTGCTTTACG
>Ga0255052_10000063_pt1 | contig 73088 bp, 63 predicted proteins | sample JV7_2_21_MG_FD_188632 | JGI IMG/M metagenome (GOLD analysis project Ga0255052, IMG submission 188632) | Seawater microbial communities from Jervis Inlet, British Columbia, Canada - JV7_2_21 | ecosystem: Environmental > Aquatic > Marine > Inlet | place: Canada: British Columbia | collected...
AAGCGGCCGGTCAGGCGAAGACCTTACTCGTCAGTTTGGCCTACAAATATCGCGATCAGCATAAGCAGTCCCGCATATCTGAATGCGTCAGTCAGTGCCATACGAAACGGGCCTTCAGTGCGCCACAGTTCGAACCAACTTTCGCCGATAACCAAGAATCCACCGAACAACATGATTGCCCCAACGGCACAGCCAGTGAGAGCATACTGCTTGGCCAATGCAAAATTGGCCGCATCGCCTCCACGGGCCCGCCACATTTGCCTCGCACCAATCGTGCACAACACGCCTGTAGCCAGTTTCCCAGAGACGATAAAAAGCGCCCCGAGCCATGAAAGCAACGGACTCGTCATCGCCTGCCAACTGTCCGCCCCGCCCTCGAAAGTGCTCATGGACGTGACTGCGGCCACAGAGCCGAGTGCCTGATCCCAGTCCAAAATGTTGCCGAGCGCCCCCACGAAACCCCACAACGCGGCGACAATTATCAGTCCAACTTTTGCTGTACGAATCATCTCGCCTTACTCCCGATTTTCTTGTGGTTGAACACAAGAACGTATCAACAACAACGATTCTACCAATGACCGCTTTGGGTCAAAAGCAGACGCTCCCTAAAGGCTGAATAGTAGCATTTGAGTGTCCGGTATCGGATGTATACCAGCCGGTGAGAGTCATCAAATCGACTAGTGACAGCCTAATGGAAAAGGCCAGAAACGCACCAGATCAGGCAAGTGCGTCGAGGAATCTCGCATAGACGTCGTCGATTGATCCATCGGCATCGACGGTCCTGAGACGCCCGCGTTTACGGTAGAACTCAACCAGTGGCTCAGTTCGCGATCGATATACATCCAGACGATTACTAATCGTCTCTTCGTTGTCGTCCTCTCGCTGAAGCAGTTCTCCGCCCGCATTCGTGCACTCGTCCAGCTCCTGCTGGGACGAGAAATACACATTCAGTAATTTGCCTGTTAGTGAGCAGGTACGGCGCCCGGTCAGGCGTTTCATCAGTATGTCGAAATCGACATCCATCAGTACCGCTGCATCGAGGGGCGTGCCAAGTTGGTCCAGCAATTCTTCGAGATCGAGAGCCTGCTGTTCGGTGCGCGGGAAACCATCGAGAATGAAGCCATCCTGTGCGTCGGGCTGGGCAAGCCGCTCACTGATGATGCCGAGGACAATGTCGTCAGAAACGAGATTGCCCGCGTCCATCGTGACTTTCGCCTTCTGGCCGAAACGGGTACCGGCGGCAATAGCCTCACGGAGCATGTCGCCCGTCGAGACCTGCGGAATGTTCTTGTCCGCCATCAGCTTCTTGGCCTGCGTGCCCTTGCCGGAGCCGGGCGCGCCAAGCAGTACGATGCGCATTTCTGTCGTCCGAATGAGGTCAGCGCGGCAACGCTAACACAATGAGTATAGACGTCAATCAGTGATATCCTCGCACGCCTCGAATCAAACTCAACGGGAAAATCGAAGCATGTCAGCCAGAAACGCGTTCTACGCCCAATCGGGCGGGGTCACTGCGGTTATCAATGCGACGGCCTGTGGCGTCATTGAAACGGCACGCAGACATCGCAACAAGATCAAGAATGTCTATGCCGGCCGCAACGGAATCATCGGCGCATTGACCGAAGACATGATCGACACCAATCGCGAGAGCGCGAAGACGATTGCGGCACTTCGCCACACCCCAGGCGGCGCGTTTGGCTCGGCGCGATACAAGCTCAAGAGTCTCGAGCAGAACCGGGCCGAATACGAGCGCCTGATCGAGGTCTTCAGGGCACACGATATCGGCTACTTCTTTTATAACGGCGGCAACGACTCCATGGACACCGCTCACAAGGTGTCACTTATCAGCAAGAGCATGGGGTTTCCTGTTACCTGCCTCGGCATCCCTAAGACCGTCGACAATGATCTGCCGATTACCGACAACTGCCCGGGCTTCGGATCGGTTGCAAAGTATGTCGCCATCTCGACGCAGGAGGCGGCGCTCGATGTACTGTCAATGGCGAAGACCTCAACCAAAGTGTTCGTTCTTGAGGTCATGGGCAGGCACGCAGGCTGGATCGCCGCGGCCGGCGGGCTTGCGGGCAAGAATCCCGAAGACGCGCCGCACATCATTCTGTTCCCGGAAATCCCGTTCAATAAACGAGCGTTCCTGAAACGTGTGCGTGAGTGCGTCAGGAAATATCACTACTGTGTCATCGTCGTTAGTGAAGGGGCAGCCTACAAGAATGGCAAGTTCCTGGCGGAAGCCGGAACACGGGATGCATTCGGTCACGCGCAACTTGGCGGGGTCGCTCCCGTCGTGGCCAACATGGTGCGCGAGAATCTGGGTTTCAAATATCACTATGCGGTCGCCGACTACCTACAACGATCGGCGCGGCACATAGCATCCGCAACAGACGTCAAACAGGCCTACGCGGTCGGCCAGGCGGCCGTCAAGATGGCCCTGGCGGGCAAGACGGCCGTGATGCCGATCATCAAGCGCGTCTCCGACAAGCCGTATCGCTGGCGCATCGAAGATGCCCCACTCTCACGCATCGCGAACAAGGAAAAGATGCTGCCGAGGCGCTACATCACCAGGGACGGATTCGGCATTACAGCGGCCGGACGCCGGTACCTCGAGCCGCTGATTCGCGGTGAGGATTACCCCCCATATATCAATGGTTTACCGAATTATGTAACGCTCAAGAATGCCCCTGTGAAGCCACGGCTGAAGACAAAATTTGTGGTATGATGCGCGCCCGGCTCAGCCGGTAATAAAAAAATTTCCTTTTGGGGACATTCAAATACGAACGCAGCCCGTATGTCGGCAGATTGCCGGTGTAGGCGGTTACGTTCGATCTAAACGCTTTCGTCAGGAGACAGACAAATGACTAACGAGTTAGCCCTGTGGCTCTCCATCGGTGCCGGCATTATTGCCATACTTTTCGGAGTGGTTTCGACGCAGTGGATTCTCAAACAGCCCGCCGGCAGTGACCGCATGCAAGAAATCTCGGCCGCGATTCAGGAAGGCGCCAAGGCGTACATGAATCGCCAGTACTTTACGATCGGCATGGTCGGCATCGTACTCTGCGTCGTGTTGGGCCTCGCCCTCGACTGGGCCACGGCCATCGGCTTTGCGATCGGCGCCGTATTTTCAGGCCTTGCCGGATACATCGGCATGTACGTATCAGTACGCGCCAATGTCCGCACCGCGGAGGCTGCAACGAAAGGCGTCAACGCGGCGCTGAACGTGGCGTTCAAAGGTGGTGCTATCACGGGCATGCTGGTCGTGGGCCTTGGCCTTCTGGGTGTCGCGGGCTACTACCTGATCCTGACGAATATGGGCGCCACCGGTGATGAGGCTGTACATGCGCTCATCGGCCTGGCATTCGGTGGCTCACTGATTTCAATCTTCGCGCGACTTGGCGGCGGTATCTTCACCAAAGGTGCAGACGTTGGCGCCGACCTCGTTGGTAAGGTCGAAGCCGGTATTCCCGAGGACGACCCGCGTAACCCTGGTGTCATCGCCGACAACGTCGGTGACAACGTCGGTGATTGCGCCGGCATGGCAGCTGACCTGTTTGAGACATACGCTGTAACGATCATCGCCACCATGTTGCTTGGCGGCCTGATCGCCACACAGTATGGGGCTTCGGCAGTCTTGTATCCGCTGGTTCTCGGCGCCGTGTCGATCATTGCCTCGATTATCGGAACGTTTTTCGTCAAGACCTCGGACGGCGGCAAGATCATGGGCGCCCTGTACAAGGGCATGATCGTCGCGGGCGTACTTGCCGCGATCGCCTTTTACTTCGTCACGCAAAGAATGATGGGCGACAGCGGTCAGGCCATGGGCATCTACTATTCGGCACTGATCGGCCTTGGGCTTACGGCAGCATTGGTCGTAATCACCGAGTACTACACTGGTACCGACTACAAACCCGTGAAGACAATCGCCAATGCTTCGTTGACTGGCGATGCAACCAACATCATCGCCGGCCTTGGTATTTCAATGAAAGCCACGGCGCTACCTGTTATCGCGGTCTGTGCCAGCATCTGGGGTGCTTTCCAACTGGCGCCGGATGCCATAGGCGGCCTTTATAACATCGCCATCGCAGCAACGGCGATGCTGTCGATGACAGGCGTTGTTGTAGCCCTTGATGCATTCGGTCCGATTACCGACAACGCCGGCGGTATCGCCGAAATGGCGGAGCTGCCACCTGAAGTTCGCAACATCACGGACAAGCTGGACGCTGTTGGCAACACAACCAAAGCTGTTACTAAGGGTTACGCCATCGGCTCCGCCGGACTTGCTGCCCTGGTGCTGTTCGCTGATTACAACAACGCACTCGCAGCCGCTGGCAAGGACGTGACGTTCCTGCTCAATGACTATCGCGTCATTATTGGCTTGTTCATTGGCGGTCTCGTGCCGTACCTGTTCGGTGCCATGGCAATGGAAGCTGTGGGCCGTGCGGCCGGCTCGGTAGTCGAAGAGGTTCGCCGCCAGTTCCGCGAGATCGACGGCATTATGGAAGGCACCGGCAAACCCGACTACAGTCGCGCTGTCGACCTGCTGACCAAGGCCGCCATCAAGGAAATGGTTGTTCCTTCGCTGCTGCCGATCGCGGTACCAATAATCGTCGGCTTCGCGCTCGGCGTAGAAGCGCTCGGCGGGCTGCTGCTGGGTACGATCGTAACCGGACTGTTCGTCGCGATCTCGATGACGGCTGGTGGCGGCGCCTGGGATAACGCCAAGAAGTACATTGAGGATGGTAACTGTGGCGGCAAGGGCTCCGATGCCCACAAAGCCGCGATCACGGGCGACACTGTTGGCGACCCGTACAAAGACACAGCTGGCCCGGCGATCAACCCGTTGATCAAGATCATCAACATCGTTGCGCTGTTGATCGTGCCGCTGTTGTAACAGCAGAACGTCATTGCGAGGAACGCAGTGACGACGCAATCTCAAAAGCCGCCGGCCCTGCCGGCGGCTTTTTTCGTTGCGAATTCCGTAACCGACCAACCGACGAAGCTCATCTCACGGCCAGCGAACCCGGGTGCTTCCCCATCTCCATGGCTCGCTGCGCTGCGCTTTACTTACGATGCGGAAGCACCCGCGCTCGCCGACCCCACTGAATTTCGGGGAGGCCGAGGGCGGGATCTTTGTTGCCGGTAGTAAAGCGGACCGCAGGGAGCCATACCGGCAACAAAGATGCCGTTCTCGAGCCTGTGCGACAGCGGTTCGGACGGCGGTTACGGATTGAGGGTTCGGTAGGTGCCTGTCGTCCCGCTACCGAGCGGCACGGGTGGTTCGATGAAATGTCCCTGCACGAAGTCGACACCCACATTTCGCAGCCAGTCGAAGTCTTCCTGGTGCTCAACCTCTTCGGCGACAATGCGAAATTGCATCGTGCGCGCCAACTTGATCATCGCCAGCACCATTTCCTGGTTGACCTCGTCGGCCTGCAGGTTCCGCGTATAGGTACCGTCGATCTTGAGATAGTCGATGGGCAAGTGTTTGAGGCTGGAAAATGAGCCCATTCCGCTACCGAAGTCATCCAGGGAAAACTCGCATCCGATGCCGTGCAAGACTTCGATGAAGCGCTGCGCATGTTGCACATTGGACAAAATTGCGGCTTCGGTCACCTCGAAGCAAACCGAAGACGGTGTAACGCCGGTGCGGTCAAGCGCCTCGACAACGAAACTCAGGAAGGTCTCGTCACCCAGTGTCTGACCCGACAGATTGAGTGCGCAACTGCGGCCACTGGCAATTTTGATCTCGCCCGACGACAGGGCTGTCAGCGCCGCATTGACGACCCAGCGGTCGATCTGTGGCATCAGCTGATAGCGTTCCGCAGGGCGCAGAAACTCAGCCGTGTCGGTAATCCGCCCATGTCCGTCTGGCAAACGGATCAAAACCTCGAACGCCGGCCCCGAGTCCACTCCGCCACTCATCGCAATGATCGGCTGCACGGCGAGCGCGAACTTGTCTTCGTGCAGGGCAGCTTGCAAGCGGCGCAGCCACTGTATTTCGCCGCGTTCACGGGCGACTGCCTCGTCACGTGCGGAGTACACGTGCACTTTGCCGCGCCCTTCCTGTTTAGCGACGTAACATGCCGAGTCGGCCGCGCTCATGACATCCTGAAGTGTGCCGCTGACATGGCTGATCTCGACCAGCCCGATCGAAATACCGATATTGAAAATCTTGTCTTTCCAGACAAATCGGTAATCGGCTATGGCGGTGCAGATGTCCGACGCAAGCTGCCGCGCCTTGTCGATCGGGCAGCCGATCAGCAACGCGCCGAATTCGTCGCCGCCCAGACGACCGACAAAGTCCGAGTCGCGAACCTGCTCTCTGACCAGGTTTGCAACCTCTCGCAACATATTGTCGCCAGCAAGGTGGCCGCAGCTGTCGTTAACCGCCTTGAACCGATCCAGGTCCATGTAGAACAACATGTGCACAGCTTCTTCGGCGTGTGCATCGTCCATGGCTTCGTCGAGGCGACGTTCGAACTCGCGCCGGTTAATGAGCCCGGTCAGCGGATCATGTGTTGCCTGGTAGCTCATCCTGCGCGTCAGTCCGCGAATCTCGCCGACATCGTGGAATACGACAACGGTTCCGGAAACACTGCTGCCCGGACCGCGTATTGGCGATGCTGTGATTTCGATCGAATGCTCATGCTCACCATCCGCCGTCACCATGACAGCACGTCGTCCCATGTTGACGCGACGCCGCATCGCCAGGCAGCGCTCGACCGGATCACCAAGCGGGCGACGATCGGCATCGTCGACCAGCGAGAACAGCTCACCAACACGATGCCCTACGGCATCATCTCGGTTGGTCCCGGTCAGCGTTTCGGCCGCCTGGTTCATATAGTCAATTTTGCCGTCGTTTTCCGTTGTAATGACGCCTTCGGCGATCGACTCCAACGTGAACTGCGCCTGCCGCTTGCTGCGACTCAGTGACACCTCGAGGCTCTTGCGGTGCGAAACATCTCGCGCCACGGTAAGAATTGCGGGGTGACCATGAAATTCGATACTGGAACTCTGTGCCTCGACCCAAAGACCGGCTTCGTTGCCGTTGATCAGCTGAATCTCCAGCCGCCTCGGAACATTTTCTCCGGCCAGGCGCTTGGCCATCGTATTCCTGAACAGTGCGCGATAAGCGGGCCTGACGAGATCGACCACGTCGCGACCGATTAGCTGATGTGATTCGAGCCCGATCAGGCTGGCGGCAGACTCGTTGGCAAGCAGGATCTTCTCGTCGTGAACCATGACGATCTCCGGCAGGGTCTTCGCAAAATCGGTAAACAACCGATCGCGCTCCTGAATTTTTTCATCGCGCTCGTTCAGCGCATCAAACAACCGGTTTATCGTGTGCGCCAACTGTGCCGCGTCGGGATCGCGGGGAACGGAGAGACGTCGTCCGACGGAAGCATCGTGAGATGCCTCGAGTAATTGCCGATTGAGCTTGGCCATGCGGCGCGCTGACCGTTGTCGGCCAAACCACAGCGCGAACGAGGCAATCACTGCAGCCAGCAATACCGCCGATAGAACAACGATGATGGATTCAGAGGACATTTACAGCCCTGTATCTTAAGTCGGATGCTGCGTGCAGATCATTTGTTATTATTATCGGCTCGTCGCGCATCTCCTTCGTAAGCATATCCCAGCAAATGCGATGGCTTGATGCGATTCACCATAATGTGCCAATACGCAAGTTTTTGCTTTAATTTCAAAATTTTAGGAATCGCAAATAATGGATACTGATTTCGCCCGCCGGCAGATGGTCGAGCAGCAGGTGCGTGCCTGGGATGTGCTCCATCCCGACATTTTGAAGGTACTCAGCGACGTTCCGCGCGAGCAGTTCGTGCCGACGGGTTTCGAGGCGCTCGCATTCGCCGACACCGAGATACCGATCGGTCATGGCCAGACTATGATGACACCGACACTCGAGGGAAGAATGCTACAGGCACTTGACCCGGACAGTGATGACCGGGTGCTCGAAATTGGAACCGGAACCGGTTTCCTGGCCGCATGTCTTGCTCGTCTTGCCGGCCAGGTTACGAGCATCGACATCCACGAGTCGTTTCTCGACAGCGCCAAAGTGAATCTCGAAGACTCCGGCATCGGCGATATAACTTTGCTGGCGATGGACGCCACACAGGAATTGCCCGACGAAGAATTTGATGTCATTGCTGTTACCGGTTCAGTTGAGGAATTTGATCCACGATTTGTCGAGATCCTGGCGCCCGGCGGCCGCCTGTTCGTCGTCGTGGGCAAAGGGCCCGCAATGGAAGCGAGGCTCATTACCAAGACTGGCGAGGCCAACTGGGAAAGCGAGAGTCTTTTCGAGACCGAACTCGCACCGTTAGCCGATGCAAGTCGCAGGCCCGAGTTTTTATTCTGAGATGAAACCACTTAAGGTGTTGTTGCATCTAATAAATGTATTCCAGTCTCGGCTGGTTTAGTGATATAGTTGACCATAACACCTTAGGCAGTGCCCGTCTGCCCAACCCGCGGAACACATAAAATGAAAAAAGCTTTTGATTTCAAGATCTTGCTTGTCACTCTCGGTGCAATGATGTTGCCCGGAATCGGCTATACCGCTTCGTTACTCGAGGTCTACCAGCAAGCGCTGCAGTCAGATCCGAGGATTCACGAAGCCGAAGCGCTCAGACTGGCCGCGCTCGAGGCCGAACCACAGGCGCGCGGCGTCTACTTGCCACAAATCGATTTCACCGGGGACTGGACCAAGACCAATTCCGATGGATCGGGCACGTTCAACCAGTTCATCGAGACTCCACCGGGGTCAGGGAATCTGGAAGTGCTGCCAGTTCCGTTCACGTCGGAAACCCGCGACGAAACGACACGCTGGCAGTTCACCCTGCGACAGACGATCTTTCGCTGGGATCAGATCGTCGGCTTGCGCCGCGCCGACAAAACCGTCGCCAAAGCAGAAGCAGATCGAGAATTTGCCCAGCAGGACTTGGTCATCCGTGTAGGGCAAACCTATTTTGATGTTCTGGGTGCAGAGGACAGGCTGACGTCGACACATGCCAACAGGCAGGCGATCGCGCGCCAGCTCGAGCAAGCGAAACAACGCTTCGAAGTGGGCCTGATCGCCATTACCGACGTGCAGGAGTCGCAGGCGGCCTATGACCAGGCAGTGGCCGACGAAATCGCAGCAAAACGCGTGTTGGCGACGGCGAGAGAGTTTTTGCGCGAGATTACCGGCGAGTATGTGACCAACCTGTCGGCGCCGGGCGAGGAATTCCCGTTGCGCGCACCGGATCCGGCCAGCGAAAGGGAATGGGTGGATCTTGCCCTGGGCCAAAACCTCGCACTCGTGTCGAGCCGGCTCGACGAGCAACTGGCTCGCGATGAAATTTCATTTCGTCGCAACGGTCATTATCCGACTGTCGACCTGGTCGCGAATGCCGGCAACCGCTCCAGCGAAGCTGAACAGGATACGGGTCTCGGCTTTCTCGACACGGAGCAAGATTTTGACAGTGACAGCATCGGTATCCAGGTGACAGTACCAATCTTCGCCGGCGGTTCTGTATCGTCGCGCGTTCGCGAAGCTATCTACCTGCACAGGGCGGCCCGGGAACAGTTGCAACGTGTAACTCGAGAGACTGAGCGCCAGACGCGTGATGCCTATCTTGGCGTCATGGCAGAGATGGCCCGTGTTGAGGCCCTGGAGCAGGCCGTCGAATCCAGCCGCACCGCACTCGAGGCGACGCAAGCCGGCTTTGACGTGGGCACGCGAACGATCGTCGACGTGCTCGATTCGCAGTTCGCGCTGTACCGGTCGATCACGCTTTTCTACCAGGCTCGCTACGATTACCTGATGAACGCACTGCGTCTCAAACAGGCGGCGGGCAACCTGCAGATCCAGGACCTGGAGAAAATCGATCAGATGCTCCAGAACCGGCCGACGCCTGAAGAAGCATTTGCCGCCGAGGCTGCTGCTGCATCCGATTAGACGCTACTCCGTTTCCTGATCTTCTCCGATCAGTGGCTCCAGCAATGTGAGCAGGCGCGCCAGCGCGCCGCGGTTTCGCTGCACGATTTCAAACCCTCTGGCGCCTTGCTTGGACGCGTCGGTAGGATTGGTGAGCAGCTCATCGACGACGGCGGCAAGCTGTGCCGCGCCGGTGACGATATGGCAGGCCCCGAGATCGATGAACATGTCGGATATTTCCTGGGCATTGTAGACATGCGGCCCGCTAACCAACGGGAGACCCAGTGCAGCGGGTTCCAGAAGGTTGTGTCCTCCGATCGGCACGAGGCTGCCGCCGACAAACGCGATATCGCTCGCTGCGTAAAACAGCGTTGCTTCACCCATTGTGTCGCCAAGATAAACGCTGGTGTCAGCATCGCAAGGGCGATCTTCGGTGCGCGCGACGCTGGCGAATCCGTCCTTATCAATCAGGTCAGCAACCGTCGAAAATCGTTCGGGATGCCGGGGAACAAGCACGAGCAGCAGATCGGGATGTGACTGCAGCAACTCGCGATGTGCTGCAAGCACCTGCTGCTCCTCCTGGTCGTGAGTGCTCGCGGCAATCCAGACAGGCCGTTTGCCAAAGTACTTGCTCCGGAACTCCTTACCTCGCGCGGCCAGATCATCTGGCAGTTCGATATCAAATTTGATGTTGCCGGTTACCCACGTGCGCACCGGACTCGCACCGAGCGAACGAAATCGATCGGCGTCGAGCTCACTCTGCGCCGCGATGATGATGCCGTGCGACAATGTCTCGCGAAACAAAGGCAGGAACGTGCGATAGCTGTCGACGGATTTTGGCGAGATTCGAGCGCTCACGAGAATCAACGGCACTTCGCGCAGGCCACATCCCCGGTACAGGTTGGGCCAGATCTCGGTCTCCATAATCAACGCCAGCTCTGGATTAAGCGCGTCGAAAAAACGGTCGACCGCGATTGGCATCTCGAACGGTATATAGCAATGGTTGACCGAGTTGCCAAAGATCGCCTCCACCCGTGCTGCGCCGGTCGGCGTCACCGTCGTGATCAGCATGTTGTGATTCGGAAACCGTTTGGCTATAGCCCGTATCAGCGGAACGGCAGCCTGCACCTCTCCCACCGAAACGGCATGAATCCAGATGCACTTGTCGAGCTGCGGGTAGCCAATGCCGAAGCGCTGACCCATGCGGTCACTATAGCTGCGATTGATCAATGCCCGGACAAGCCAGTACGCCGCGACAGGAATCTGCAGCAGGTAAATCAGCAGGTTGTAGAGAACACGCACGGATGCGTCCGGGCCCGCCGCGTCAGCTCCCGGTTAGCCGCACTTGGAGTCGCCGCAAGACAGGCAGGTCATGCAGCCGTCCATCATGATTACGGCGGCGGTGCTGCACTTGCTGCAGAGTTGCGCGCCTTCCGGGTAGTCGCTGTCGGAGAACGCATCCTGTTGTTTTTGGCCTTCTTCGTACTCGGCCCGCTTCTCAGCGATGAGTTTTTGTTGCTCATCGTCAAGGCCCGGTGCGGCCATCAGCCCAATGGCGATCAGGTGCTTCTCCACGATATAGCCGAGCTCTGCAATGATCGACGGCATGAACTTACCGCCTGATTGCCAGTAACCGCCTCGCGGATCAAACACGGCCTTAAGCTCATCGACCAGGAACGCAACATCGCCACCTTTGCGAAATACTGCGGAAATGATGCGCGTCAAAGCGACGATCCACTGGTAATGATCGAGGTTTTTCGAGTTGATGAAGATCTCGAACGGCCGGCGCTTCTCGTACACCGTACCCTGGTTCAGGACGATGTCATTGATCGTTACATACATCGCATGATCGGAAATCGGCGTTTTGACCTTGTAGGTCGAGCCCACGAGCATCTCTGGCCGCTCGAGCTTCTCGTGCATGCGGATGACTTCGGCGCGATCGCCACCGCCGCCCTCTCGCTTGAATTCGGGTTTCGCCGCTTTGTCCTCGGCTTCAGGCTGCGCGACGGCATAGCCGACGATTTTCTTGTCAATCTTGATCATTGTTTACTCAGAATTTTCCGTAGTAGCCTTCTTTCAGGGCATCGAAGAGGTTGGCGGCCGTATGTACCTCGCCGTCGTATTCGATTTCCTCGTCGCCCTTCAACTCGACGGTAGACCCGTCGGCCAGCTCAAATTTGTAGACTGTCTTCTTGAGGTCTTTCTCCTTGACCAACACACCCTGGAACGCCTCCGGGTTAAAGCGGAAAGTCGTGCATCCCTTCAACCCCTGCTCATAGGCATACAGGTAGATATCCTTGAATTGTTCATATGGGTATTCAGTCGGCACATTGGCCGTCTTGGAAATCGACGAATCGATCCACTTTTGCGCTGCTGCCTGGATGTCAACGTGTGCTTTCGGCGAGACGTCGTCGGCCGTGATGAAATAGTCCGGCAGGTTCGTCGCGGCTGGATCATCGCTCGCACCCGGCGGCATGGCCTTCTCATCAATGAGCTCGCGATACGCCAGCATCTCGAATGAGTAGACGTCGACCTTTTCCTTACTCTTTTTACCCTGACGGATGACATTGCGGAAATAATGGTGCGCGAAACTCGGTTCGATTCCATTGCTCGCATTGTTTGCCAGTGACAGTGAAATCGTCCCTGTCGGTGCAATCGAGCTGTGGTGGGTGAAACGCGCACCAACCTCGGCCAGTTTCTCGACGAGTTCGGGCGACTCGGCAGCAACCCGCTGCATGTAACGGCTGTAGCGCGCATGCAGGATGCGGCCAGGCACCTTGTCACCGACCTGGTAGCTGTCTGCCACCATCTCGGGACGCTTGCGCAGCATCTCCTCGGTGACTTCGAACTGCTCAGTCATGATCGGCGCCGGCCCTTTTTCTTCCGCCAGCTCGAGCGCTTCTTCCCAGCCCGCGAGCGATAGTTCGCGCGATACATCTTCGGTGAACTGCACGGCATCATCGTCACCGTACTCCAGGCGCATCATCGTGATTGTCGAGCCGAGTCCGAGGAAACCCATGCCATGGCGTCGCTTGCGCTGAATCTCATGGCGCTGCTGCGGCAGCGGCAAGCCATTGATTTCGACGACATTGTCGAGCATTCGCGTGAACGTCCTGACGACTTTGCGGAACGCATCCCAGTCGAAGCGTGCCTTGTCGGTAAACGCGTCGAGGACAAAACGCGTCAGGTTTACCGAACCCAACAGGCAGGAGCCATATGGAGGTAATGGCTGCTCTCCACACGGGTTGGTTGCGCGAATATTCTCAGCGAACCAGTTGTTGTTCATCTCGTTGACCTTGTCGATCAGCACGAAGCCGGGCTCCGCGAAATCGTAGGTCGACGCCATGATCAGGTCCCAAACGCGACGCGCCGGGAAAGTCTTGTAGATCTTGCAGGCCACGAGTCCCTGCTTGTCTTTCATATAGTTGCCTGGCTCCGGCCACTCGCGCAGTACGAACTGGCTGCTGTCGGTGATGTCGAGTTCTTCTTCCTCGACTTCCTTTTGCGTGACCGGAAATGCCAGGGCCCAATCATCTTCATTGATAACGGCCTGCATGAACTCGTCGGTGACCAGCAACGAGAGGTTGAACTGGCGCAGACGACCGTCTTCCCGCTTGGCGCGGATGAATTCCATAATGTCGGGATGCCCAACATCAAAGGTCCCCATCTGAGCGCCGCGCCGGCCGCCTGCTGAGGACACCGTGAAACACATCTTGTCGTAGATATCCATGAACGATAGCGGCCCGGAGGTGTACGCGCCGGCACCCGTAACATAAGCACCTTTGGGTCGTAGCGTCGAAAACTCGTAGCCTATGCCGCAGCCGGCTTTCAACGTCAGTCCCGCCTCATGGACCTTGTTCAGGATGTTATCCATCGAGTCACCAACCGTACCCGACACGGTGCAATTGATGGTCGACGTGGCTGGTTTGTGCTCCCGCGCTCCGGCATTCGACATGATGCGGCCGGCCGGTATTGCGCCACTGCGCAATGCCCAGAGAAATTCCTTGTAAAACATGTCGCGTTTGGACTCGACTTCGACACTGGCGAGTGCCCTGGCAACACGCTTGTAGGTGTCGTCAATTGACTCGTCAATCTTGCTTCCATCTTTGGCGGTCAGCCGATATTTCGCATCCCAAATATCGATCGATGCTGCCTGAAATTCGATGTCGATGGCCGTGTGCGCATCCATATGAACGGCGGATTTCATTGGTCTAACTTCTCCCCTTTTCTCCGTTTTGGAGACCCCATTTTTCTCCATAATGTGGAGACCAAATCTAATTATTTGCACTTTTCCCGGGGGAACAGCGACCCGCCCACCGCGCGTGCTTTTTAACGCGGCGAGTGCCAGAGTTGGCCTCTTTTCCCTTCTGATTGGACACAAGATGTTGTGTCCGAACGCTCACAAGATTATGCCCGTATGGGGCGACTGTCAAGGGTTTGTCAGAATTTTCTCTAAAGGGTTTTTAATTCTAAAAACAATAACTTACAAATCTTTCTGAAGTAAGTCCTTTAAAAACATAGGAAAAAAAATGACACTTTCGTGAAATATTGTATCCACTACATATAGTGGCATGAAGTGAAACACAAAATTCGCAAAAAAATGTCCATATGCGGCATCCAAATTCCCGCCTTCGGTGCCTTGAATTGCGTTTTCGCGACCCCATTTTTCCCAACATGTGCTTTTTGGCGAGCTGTTTTTCTGAGCTTCGTCCGTTACTTGCTAGGAGAAAATGATGAATCTTGTACGTTTTGAACCCTGGTCGATCGCCGACCTGATGCAGCGTGATTTCGACCGCTTCGCGGCGCGTCGATTCACCCACAATGACGTCGAAACCACGGTTTCTGACTGGGCTCCCGCCGTCGATATCGTTGAAGAAAAGGGCCGCTTCTTGCTGCGCGCTGACGTGCCCGGCATCGCAGCCACTGACATCGACGTCAGCATGGATGACGGCATCCTGACGATTGCCGGCGAACGCCATGCCGAGAAGCATGAAGACGCTGAAGGCTTGCGTCGCTTCGAACGCGCCAGCGGCCGGTTCCATCGCCGTTTCACACTGCCGGAAACGGCTGACGCCGAAGGCATCGCCGCCAGGAGCGCCAACGGCATCCTCGAGGTCTCAATTCCGAAGCTGCCAGAAGTTCAGCCTCGCCGTATCACCGTCGAAGCCGCCTGACGCATTACGCCGGATCGCCCGGTTGCAACGCTTTGTTGCGACCGGGCATCTTTGCTTTAATGAACCGGGCAGTAATGAACTGGCCCCCGCCAGATAGGTCTGAAGTGCTATGAGGTATACGATGATTCTTGATTTACGACTGGCAGTCGCCGCGCTAATTCTGGCCCTGTCTGCAACAGCGGCTGGGCAGATGCCTGCGGCAGTTGATGGGCAGGCCGTGCCCAGCCTTGCGCCGCTTGTAGAACGCGTATCGCCAGCGGTCGTGAATATACGCGTCAAGGCGACGGTGACGCAGCGCAATCCCTTTGGCGATGACCCGTTCTGGCGTTTTTTCGGGCCGCAGAACAATGGTCCGCGTGAGGTCCAGAGCGCCGGATCTGGCGTTATCGTGGACGCTGAACGCGGCTTTATCCTGACCAACCATCATGTTGTCGCCGGTGCTGATGAAATCCAGATTTCCCTGTTTGATGGTGAAATCCTGGACGCCGAAATGGTTGGCTCTGATGCCGCAACCGATATTGCCCTGATCAAGGTCGATGCCGATGGTCTGATCGATATGCCGATCGGTGATTCGGAAGTCGTGCGCGTCGGAGATTTTGTTTTGGCTATTGGCAATCCGTTCGGACTGGGCCACACCGTGACGTCGGGTATTGTCAGTGCGCTAGGCCGGGCAGGTATCAACCCCAATGGCTACGAAGACTTCATACAGACTGACGCGTCGATCAATCCGGGTAATTCGGGCGGGGCACTGGTCAACATGAATGGCGAACTGGTGGGCATTAACTCGATGATCGTAAGCCGTTCCGGTGGCAACGTCGGCATCGGCTTTGCAGTGCCGACCGAAATCGCCGGATCGATCATGCGCCAGATTCTTGATTTCGGCGAGGTTCGTCGCGGCCTGCTGGGCGTCACCATTCAGGGTATCGATGCTGCTGCCGCCGAAGCGCTGAACGCATCGGTCGACCGCGGTGCGCTGATCACCGAAGTGGTTCCAGGCTCCGCCGCAGACGAATCCGGGCTCCGCGTGGACGACATCATCATTTCCGTCAATGACGAGAGCATTGCTGACGCCTCCGAATTGCGAAATGCGATCGGGCTGATGGGCTCCGGTGAAAATGTCGACATCACTTACATCCGTGATGGTGAGACCAAAGTCACGACAGCTGTACTCAATCAGGCGCAGGTCGCTCGCAGCGCCGGCACGGACATCCATCCGGGACTCGCGGGCGCCGAGTTCTCGACCTATGCGACTAGCAGCGGCTCGGAAGGTGGCGTTGAGGTCACGAGTGTCGCGGATGGCAGCGCTGCTGCACAGCGTGGTATCCGCAGTGGTGATGTCATTACGGCCGTCAATCGCCGCAGTATTCGCAACGTTCAGCAACTGCGTGAACTCGCAGCGGCCAACCGCATACTGTTCCTGCTGGTGCAGCGCGGCGACCGATCGCTAATGCTGCAGATACGTTAGGCCGTAAATACGCTAGAATCGGGAGTTCACGTAGCTCCTGTTTCTGACGATGCCTCTGACGCGAAACGCAGCTAAAAGAACCTGCTATTACCTGGCCGCGGCCTTGATATGGGCCGCTGCGCCCATCGCATTGGCCAGCACGGCCAGCGAAGCCCAGCGCGAACTTTTCAAACAGGTCTATGCGGATGTCGAGCGCGGCAACTGGGGCAGTGTAGATGCGCTGTCTCCGGCGAGGCGTGCAGCACTTGAAGATTATGTGCTCTACCCCGACCTGCGCGCCGCGTGGTTCCGTGCGGCGCTGAAAAAGGCCAATCACGATGACATTGATGATTTCCTGGCTCGCCACGGCGTCCTCAAGCCTGCGCGTGAGCTGCGTTACCGCTACGCCCTGCACCTCGGCAGTATCGGCCGCCTTGATGAATACCTTGACGTCTACCAGCAGTTCTACCAGGGACTCGATGTCGCGAAGCTCGACTGCCTGGCATTGCAGGCCGAGCTCGAAGCCGGCCGCGCATCGCGTGTCGTCAATCGCGCCATTGATCTGTGGACCGTAGGCGAGAGCCAGGTCGAGGAATGTGACCCGGTGTTCCGCTTCCTCAGTGACGGCAATCATATCGGCGTCGCGGAATACATGCGCCGTTTCGATCTTGCTATTGAAGCACGCGAATTTTCGATCGCGCATTGGCTGGGCAAATCGATCGACCAAAAACACATTGCTGTCGCCGGCCAATGGATACGTGCACAGCGCAATCCCGAGTCCTTTGTGCGCAGTTACAAGAAGCTGGCCAACGATGCCGATTCAAATGAACAGCTTGTCTATGCAATCGAGCGCATTACCTATGACGATCCCGAACTCGCGCTGGAGCTCATTGCTGAAATCGCGAAGGGCAAGCGATTCTCGGCCGAACAAGAACTGCGCACGATGCGGCACATCGCCTTGTGGACCGCGCGGGATAACCTGGCCGGTGCCTACGAACTCCTGATCAAGCTACCGATGGCCGCACAGAATGATGAGGTCATGCGTTGGCGAGCCCGCACGAGCCTGCGTAAACACAAGTGGTCCAACCTGCTGGCCGACATCGAGGCAATGGCCACGGATGAACGCGAGACTGAAGAATGGCGCTACTGGCGTGGCATCGCGTTGCAACGCAGTAACCGCATTGTAGAAGGCGAGGCTGTGCTCATTGAGCTCAGCGCGGAGCGCAGCTACTACGGCTTCCTCGCGGCCGATGAACTCGGTGTTCCCTACGCGCTTGGCGACAGTGCATTCGTTGCCGACGAATCACGGCTCGCCGAACTCCGTGCACAACCCGAACTGGTACGGGCACGCGAGCTATTCCTGGTCGGACTCGACGGACGGGGGCGCTCGGAGTGGGACTCGGTGATCCGTTATTTCGACACAGCGGACAAAATGCAGGCAGCCATCCTCGCACAGCGTTGGGGATGGCACTCCCGCGCAATAGCCGCTGCTGCCAGTGTCGGCGATTACAATGACCTGGCCCTGCGCTACCCGCTGCCCTACAGCAAGACATTCCAGAAGTACGCAGCGGACGCGAGTATTTCTCTAACCTGGGCCTACGGCGTCGCGCGCAGCGAGAGCCTGTTCATGCGCGACGTGCGATCCAGCGCGGGCGCAATCGGCTTGATGCAGCTGATGCCGGCTACCGGCAAGACTGTCGCGCGGCGTATTAAACTGCCTTACTCCGGTCTCGACACGTTGACTGATCCCAACAGCAATATCCGCTTAGGCACCTCCTACCTGGGTGAGATGTCCGAGCGTTATGGCGGTAACCGGGTGCTCGCCACGGCCGCCTATAATGCCGGCCCGCATCGCGTTGATGCATGGCTGCCACAGGTCGGAAAACTGGATGCCCGCATCTGGATCGAAAACATTCCTTTTAATGAGACCCGTGGCTATGTGCGGCGCGTGTTTGCGGCTGAGACGATATTTCACTGGCGTATGACTGGCCAGGTGCGACGCTTGTCCGATGAGCTGCTCGTCGTCAGCGCGTCGTCGAAGTCCGAGCATGTTGCAAAGAACTAGCGTTATCGTAGAAGCACTGCAGGTCACGCTCGCACTCCTCGTATAACGCGCGAAACTCCGGCACGCGATTCTGATACAACCCCATTGATGCCAATCTCGCGTTATTGAGTTCACTGTCCAGCCACTCGGGCGCGTTATGTCCGGACTGTTCCAATTTCGCGCCTAGCTCGCCGCGCAGTTGCTCCAGCCGGTGCCTTTTGCCCAGCCGCATCTCGTGCGGCGCAAGCGAAGACGCGTAGAGCTCCTCGAGGTCTGAGCGCGCTACCCCAATAATCTCGCCGAATTGCCGCAAGAGTTCGCGCTGTTCCTGGTAGGCTTCGAAGCCGGCTTCCTCGCCACGGCTGGCCAGCCAGCGCTCCAGGCCGAATTCCTCGACGGCTGATGCGAACGATTCATTGAACTCCGAATCATCTTTTATGTAGAGCACCTGGTGTGCGAGCTCGTGAAAAATCGTCCCGACGAGCACGGTGTCCGTCCAATGCATCATCGTGTTCAGTACGGGATCATCGAATTTGCCCAGTGTCGAATACGCCGGAATACCGCTGACGACAACATCGTAGCCTTCTTTGCGAAGCTGCCCGCCCTTGCGTTCAGCGCTGTCCTCAGAAAAGTAGCCGCGGTACCCCACACAGCCTGCTATCGGAAAGCACCAGGTCTTGGGTTGCAGCGAAAATTCCGGCGCCGCAAATACATTCCAGACCACGTAGTCCCGCCCGAGATCCGCATAACTCCGGTAGCTGTCATTGTCTGGCAAATACAGCTCGTCGACCGCGAACTGCCTGGCCTCCGCGACCAGTTCGAGCTGCCCTGCCAGGTCTTCAGGCGTTGCATCGGCTGTAATGAGATCGTCGATAGGCTCACGCTTGCTCATGACGTCCAGCTGGCCGCGAGCCGCTTGCATGTAGTAGCAACCACCCAGGGAAAACGCGCACGTCGTGAACAACAGGACCCGACGGATATCGACCCCGATCGTCACGTTCATGTTGGCCCTCGATGCTAGAATCGCCCGATGCAAGTGTACCTCGTCGGTGGTGCCGTTCGTGATGAACGGCTCGGGCTTCCTGTCAGTGAACGGGACTGGTGTGTTGTGGGTGCGACACCTGGCGAATTGATCAATGACGGCTACAAACAGGTCGGCAAGGACTTTCCAGTGTTCCTGCATCCGGAAACGAATGAAGAGTACGCCCTTGCCCGGACCGAGCGAAAAACGGCCGCCGGCTATCACGGTTTCGAGTTCGACACCTCGCCCGAAGTGACCATCGAAGAAGACCTGAGCCGGCGCGACCTGACGATCAACGCGCTGGCCGTCGACTCTGAAGGAGCAATGGTTGACCCCTTCGGTGGAATGCAGGACCTCGAGAAGCGCCTGATCCGGCACGTGTCCGATGCCTTCGTCGAAGACCCGGTACGTATCCTGCGCGCTGCCAAATTCGCCGCACGATTTGCCCACCTCGGTTTTCGCATCACGCCCGAGACGCGTGACTTGATGCGGCAGATGGTGATCGACGGTGAGGCGGACGCGTTGGTGCCAGACCGGGTCTGGAAGGAAACCGAGTCGGCGCTCACGGGACCGAATCCGCAGCTCTACTTCGAGGCGTTACGCGCCTGTGGCGCCCTGCGCGTCGTATATCCGGAAGTCGACGCCCTGTTCGGCGTGCCGCAACCCATCAAATGGCATCCTGAGGTCGATACCGGCGTACATACGATGATGGTGATTGAGCAATCCGAGCGCCTTAGTGAGGACATCGAAGTGCGCTTTGCGGCGCTGGTGCACGATCTGGGCAAAGGGACGACGCGGCTGGCCGAGTTGCCATCACACCCGGGCCACGAACAGCGTGGCAAGAAGCTGATAAAGGCTATGGGCGATCGCTTGCCCGTACCGCGCAACTGTCGCGATCTCGGCCTGCTCGTCGCTGAGTTCCACACGCACTGTCACCGCGCATTCGAGTTGCGCGATGAGACAGTCGTGAAGCTGTTCGAGAAAACCGATGCGTTTCGACGCCCTGAGCGCTTCGAACAGTACTTGCTGGCATGTGAAGCCGACGCGCGAGGCAGGACAGGATTCGAGCAGCGTGATTATGGCCAGGCAACGCACTTGCGCGAGGCATTTGTCGCCGCATCGACTGTCGATGCCGGCAGCATTGCGAGCGACAACGACGATGCCGAAATCCCGCAGGCCATTCGCGAAGCCCGCGTGCACGCAGTTGGCCAGGTTCGCGGTCGTCAGTCGCCGTAGAAAAACAGGAATAGCGAGAAGAACGTAACGTCGCCGTACAGTTCCGAGTCGTCATAGCCGACGCCCAGTTCGATATCGGTCTTGTCCGTCATTGGCATCAGGTAGCGCACAGTCAGTGAATTAGTGCGCGAACGATCGATGATGCCTTCCCACGTCGAGATGTCGATATCCCAGTTCTTGAGGCCCTGGTCGATACTAAGCGACAGGCTCGCACGATGGTCGACGAGTGAGTTGATCAGGCTCAAGCGTGTCACCGAAATTAGCCGGGCCGCATCCACATTCTCGACCGGCCGGAAGGGCACGCTGTAGTCATACTTCATGCCGCGCAAGCGGATGCTGGTGTTCTCGCTCGTCTTGAATCGCGCCGACAGGCCAATTCCGTCTGCATCGAACATGACGCGACGAGTGACCAGAAAGTCCGTGCTCGGGATGATGAAATCGAAATCCCGGTATTCGTACTCGAACGACACGGTTGCGGCGTCACTACGATAGTAGGCGGCCGCACGCAAGTCGTCTGACTCGAGCACGTCCGCGTCTCCCCAATAGGCCGCGCCGATACGTATGCCGATCGGATCGAAGTGGTGGTCGAGTTCGATATCGGCATAGCGCGTGTCCAGTTCCCTGCCGCTGACCAGGTCCACCTTGCTTTGCGCCAAACCTGCTGACAGCCAGGTGTTCTTGGTGAATCCGATGCCGCCGATTAACGCCGCACTGAATCCGCCATCACTGTCACTCTCGGCACCACCGCCGATCATGAATCCCTCGGCCGCTAAAGCCGAACTCCCGGTCAATAGCAGCATGAGAAGAAATCTAGACAAGGGCATAGATGATCACCGCGGCAAGTATCAGCCGGTATATCGCGAACGGCAGTAATCCGATTCGACTCACAAAGCGCATGAAAAATTCAATGCTCAGGTAGGCAACTACGGCCGAGACGATGACGCCGGTGGCGAGCTGTCCCCACGCGACGGCAGTATCACCATTGAGCAAACCAAGAAGCGAATACCCCGTCGCCAGCAAGATGGCGGGCACCGCAAGCAGGAAAGAAAAGCGCGCCGCATCCTGGCGCTCAAAGCCCATGAACCTCGCGGCCGTGATTGTGATACCGGAGCGCGACGTGCCCGGCACCAGCGCCAGTGCCTGGACGAAGCCAATCAGAACTGCATCCCGTACCCGCATTCCGGTGATGTCGCGCTGCCGCTTGCCAAAGCGATCAGCGATGATCATCAGGACGCCGTAGCCCGAAAGTGTGAATACGATGATAAATGGGCTGCGCAGATTCGCCTCGATCCAGTCAACGAACGCCAGTCCTGCAAGTGCCACCGGTGCAGTAGCGAGCGCGATTCCCAGTGCGAGTCGCGATTCGACCGAGCTCAAGTTGCCACCCAGGACCTGCACACCACCACGCAGCAATCCGACGATATCCCGTTGGAAAAAAAGTATTACGGCGATCAGCGAGCCGAAATGTACCGCTACGTCGAAGGCCAGTCCCTGGTCCACCCAGCCGAATAAATACGGCACCAGCACCAGGTGTCCGGAACTCGAAATCGGCAGAAACTCGGTCAGTCCCTGTACGATGGCGAGAATGATAACTTGCAGTGTTGTCATGCGTTAACCCAGTGATGATGTCCTGTCCGCCAACGCGAATCCGCCTGGCGGTACCAGCTCGCCCCGGCTCAACCCGAGGCATTTGAAGTTCTCGCCCATTTCCGAGGGCAGAGTCAACAATTTAATCTCCGCAGACAGTTTGAGCTGTGCGTCGGTTGGCAATTCGGCGAAATCGGCCAGGACCCGATCCAGGCCGCCGCCGATCAGGAACTGTGACTGCGCCACGAAGCCTGCAATGTCGAGCCCACCCTCAAGCGCCGCTTCTGCGACAGCCGTGAAATCCACCCACGAGGTCAGATCCTGGATTCCCTGGAGTATCAGCGGATCGTCGTGTGCGTGGTGCCGGAAATGACAGCGGAGCCAGCCGCCCGAGCGCTCGGGTGCATAGTATTCGCGACGGCCGACGCCGTAGTCGAACAGAAAAATAAAGCCCTCTTGAACCGCTGTGCAAATGTCCGCGATCCAGTGAGGAGCCGCAATACACACTTCGGATGCGTAACCCGGTGCCAGCGCTTGCCCGATCGACTCCCCGATATGGTCCACTGCTGCAAGCAACGCTCCGGAAGCATCCCGCTCGGCCAACGCAAAGGAGCCACGTTCAGCGGTGACGCACACCTGCCTAACACTGGAATCGTGGCGGACGAAACGCTCGACCGGCAATGCGTCGAGCACTTCATTGGCGACGACGATGCCGCAGAAGCCCTGCGGCATCTGGTCCAGCCAGGTGACCACATGCGCAAGCTCCGGAACCTCGCTGCGCAGTCTTTGTTCCTGGCGTTCACGCAAGTCCGGTGACACCTCGAGTATCTGGTAGCCGTTCTCTGGCATTGAATCCAGGTCCGCGAGCATTCGCAGAACATCGACCGCCAATCTGCCGCTACCGGCGCCGATCTCGAAAATGGCCGGTGAAGCGATCTGCGGCAAAAGCTCTGCACACTGACGCGCGAGAACCTTGCCGAACACCGAAGAGACTTCGGGTGCTGTAACGAAATCACCGGCCGCACCGAATTTGCTAGTGCCCGCGGCGTAGTAACCGAGAGCTGGCGCATACAGGCAGTGGTGCATGTACTCCGCAAAGCTGATAAGTCCACCAGCCGAGGCAATTTGCTCGCGAATGTACGCGGCAACTTGTTCGCTGTGGTGCCGGCTTTCGAGTTCCGGCACCGGCAAGGATAATGTCTGCGGCTGTTGCATAATGACGCCTTTATAACGCGAATTGACCACGGGTTCCTTGATGACACGCTCAGACAGTCTTTCGGGCAAGGTCGCCCTCGTCACCGGCGCCGCGCGACGCATCGGTGCAACGATTACGCGCACGCTGCATGCGTACGGCGCGAGTGTTGCGATTCACTATCGGGGATCAGCCGAAGAGGCTGTTGCCCTGGCCGACGATCTCAATTCGCAGCGGGCTGATTCGGCGGTGTCGTTTGCCGCAGACCTGACTGACTTGCCCAGCCTGAGCACGCTGGTCGAAAACGTCATCAACTGGCGCAGCCGGCTCGACGTACTCGTCAACAATGCATCGAGCTTCTACCCGACGCCAATTGGCACGATCACCGAACAGCAATGGGACGATCTCGTCGGTACTAACCTGAAAGCCCCCCTGTTTCTCTCCCAGGCGGCGCTGCCCGCGCTCCGTGAGGGGCACGGCGTCATCATCAATATTGTGGACATTCATTCGCAGCGACCCCTGCGCGACCACACCGTGTACGGACCCGCCAAAGCCGGCCTCGCCATGCTGACGTACTCGCTCGCCAAGGACCTGGCGCCTGATGTTCGCGTCAATGGCGTATCGCCTGGTGCGATTCTCTGGCCTGAGGACGGCATGACTGACGACACCAGGGAAACGATATTGAGACAGGTTCCGTTGGGCCGGGCGGGCACACCTGAAGACGTCGCCGGCGCCGTCCTGTACCTGGCCAGCGAGGCAAGTTACGTGACTGGCCAAATCATCGCGATCGATGGCGGGCGCTCGATCGGCTGGTAACTAGTATGCGCCGGCGTATTCGCGCCACGGCGGGCCCCGCCGGTCCTGGATAAACTTCAACTGCGCGGCAGATGCGGGAGCTGCAGGGCAGGCACCCGCCTCCAGGTAGCCAACAGCAGCAATCATGTTCGGATCGGCCGCGTCACCGACCGGCAGGTTGAGGTCATCGTTTGCCGGACAATCCGCAGGCAACCCGCCAAAATAATCGCCGAACCCGTTTGCGTTGATATTCTGGAATGCCGTCAGACGCAGAATGTTGCCACAGAATTCGAACCCGACCTGCCCGACCGGTTTGCCGAACGTGTTGGCACCGACGATCGTAACCTCGACGTGTGGCTCCATGCCGTTCGTCAGTAGCTCGCTTGCCGAAGCCGTATTTTCAGTTGCGATAACGACAAGCCGCGACAGGCTGATCGAGCTGCCCAATCGCGCGAAAAAACTTTCGGAGTCGAATTCGTCTGATCGGTCCTCATTGAACAAGGTCTGTGAGAATGTCAGGTTCTCCGCGACCGCACCGCCGAGAAGGTCCCCGAATAGCTCCGCCGTCGAGACGAGACCACCGCTGTTGTAGCGCAGGTCCACGATGACGTCGGTTACGCCGTTGGCGAGAAAGGTAGCGAATACTGCATCGAGCGCCGAGTCTGCGGTGGAGATAAAGGTCGTCAATTCGACGTAACCGATAGGCGTTCCACCCGCCGTGGGAATGAGCTGCCATTGAGGCACCGGGTCAATCGTAACAATGTCTTTGGTAACGGTAACCGTGAACTCGGTGACGCCGTCGATTTGCCGCAAAGTAAATGCCACTGTCAATGGACCCAGTGCCGCATCTACGCCTTCGGCGGCTTCGATATCGGCAATCGAACGACCGTCGAGCGCCACGATACGTTGGCCGCGCGAAAATCCCGCTGCCGCGGCCGGGCTGCCGTCGAATACGCGGGTCAGGCGAAAATCATCGCCCGCGATCATCTGCCAGCTGAAACCAAAGCCCTCGTATTGGCCCAGGCCGAAGAAAGCAGCATCAGCGGCAGCCGAACCGATGTAAGAGAAACTGTCGAGTGGCTGCACCTCGATCATGCTTGCCAGCAGCTCCGCGGGATCGTCGTAGTTGCTAACTTTCACGTTCTTCGGCAGGAGGTCGTTCCATAGATACCAGTCAAAGGTCGCGTCGCGGACAAAGCGCTTCTGATCACCAGTGGAACAGGAATACAGGTTGTCGTTGCCGTCGCCCGTGGAATACGAACAGGCCGTCAGAAACGTCAGGAAAAGTAGGCTGAGACGGATACGCATGGGACCTCCGGTTGATTGCCCCTATAGCGTAACGTCTACACGTATCAATGGATGACCGGCTGCGTCACATTCCTGCCAGTGATCTGCCAACGTACGGCCGGTCACCGGGTGTACGAATTCGGACGCTATCTCGGCCAGCGGCCGCAGTACGAAGCTGTATTCGAGGACGTCGGCACGAGGAAGTCGCAACGGCGGTGCCGTGATGACGAGATCTCCGTAGAGCAACAGGTCTATATCGAGCGGTCGCGCCGAGAATTTGTCTTCATCTCGTTGGCGCCCCGTCATCCTGTGGATCTGCTCGATATGTTCGTGAATGGTCAGCGGGTCATCGTCGGCGTCGAAGCCCACCACGAGATTCAGGAAATCGTCCCCATCAAATCCGACTGCCGCATTTTGGTAAACGCCGGATTCGATCAGCTCGCCGTAACGGCGCCTGAGTTCGCGGAGGCCGAGGCGCAGGTTTTCTTCGGGATCAATATTGCTGCCGAGCCCAAGGTACACGACTGTCATTACTCTTACCCCGGTCCGGGACGTTGGCCCCGCTCGATGATGACACCGACATCGCGCGCGCCGCGAATCGCACCCGGTTTGTTGACCTTTACCTTGACCCAGGCGACGCCGAATTCCTCGAGTACGACGCCCGCAATCTTCTCCGCGAGCGTCTCGATCAGTTGAAAGCTCGACTCGCCGACAAACTGCTGCAGACGTTTGGCGACGAGCTTGTAGTTGAGCGTATCATCCACGCTATCCGTAGCAGCGGCCTTTCGAATATCGGCCGACATTTCGAGGTCGATAGCCACCGTCTGGTAAATCTTGCGTTCCCATTCCCAGATTCCGATAACTGTCTCGACTCTCAGGTCGTGCAGAAAAATGATGTCCATCGGCCCTCGTTCAATCCTGTGCTGCACCGTTGGCAGGTGGCGCCAGTGTATTCAGCGACCATCGTGCCTGTGCCCGAATCTCGGCAGCCGATTGCCCGTCCGCCAGGCGCAGCGCGCCGGCAACGGCGATCATTGCGCCATTGTCAGTACAAAACTCCATACGCGGATAGTAAACCCGGCCGTCGAAGCGTGCTGCCATTTCGCTTCTCAGCAGCTTGTTCGCGCCCACACCACCCGCAATAACGACTCGTTCGAGCTTATGCTTCTTCGCCGCCTGCAGCGTGCGCCCGACCAGCGTGTCAACTGCGGCGCGCTGGAATGATGCGGCCAGATCGGCCCGGTACTCCTCAAGAGACCCTTCTTGCTGCGTCCTTCGAACCTCGAGCATGACTGCGGTCTTCAGCCCACTGAAACTGAAGTCGAACCCGGGGCGGTTCAACATCGGCCGCGGCAATGAAAATGCTTCGTCATTACCTTCCTCGGCCAGTGCTGCAAGCGCCGGTCCGCCCGGATAGCCCAGCCCCAGAAGTTTGGCGGTCTTGTCGAATGCCTCGCCGACCGCGTCGTCGAGCGTCGTCCCGAGCACATCGTAGTCACCCAGCCCACGGACCGAGATGAGCATCGAATGACCTCCCGATACCAGCAAGGCCAGGAACGGGTATTCGGGCGGCTCATCCTCGAGCATTGGCGCCAGCAAGTGGCCCTCCATGTGGTGCACCGCGATGACGGGGCAATCCCAGGCAAGCCCCAGTCCGTTGGCCATGCCGCTACCGACCATCAGGGCCCCGACCAGGCCAGGCCCGGCTGTATAGGCCACAGCGTCAGGCTGCTCTATGCCCGCCTCGTCGAGCACCTTCTCGACCAGCGGCAACAGGCAGCGTATGTGGTCACGGGAGGCGATTTCGGGCACAACGCCGCCATACATGGCATGCAGATCCACCTGGCTGTGCAACGCGTCCGCCAGCAGCCCTTGTTCGGTGCTGTATACCGCCACGCCGGTCTCGTCGCAGCTCGTTTCGATGCCCAGGACATTCATAGCCGGCGCATCATAACGTATTCACCGCCCGTGGCAGGGCCGCCCACCATGGGGGCCCCTACTTCGGTTGAAACCCCACGCCCTCAGCAGGGACCCCCATGTTAGGCGGCTCCGGCGACAACTCCTGCGCATTCAGAGCCGGTTGGCGTGGGTGCGCCCGCCGAAGGCGTGGGGTTCCAACTAAGGGGGGCGCACCCGGGACAACCGGCCCTTGCGGAGCGCTAAGGGGGTTGGATTTGCTGGATTTGTGCCGTTATAATAGGCGGCTGTGCCCCGGCCCTGTGCCGGGTTTATTTATGTTTGGAAACAAGATCGTATGCCCAGTGTTCGCGTAAAAGAGAATGAGTACTTCGATGCAGCCTTGCGTCGCTTCAAGCGTGCCTGTGAAAAGGCCGGCATCCTGACGGAACTGCGCCGTCGGGAGTATTACGAAAAGCCGACCCAGGAGCGCAAGCGCAAGAAAGCAGCTGCCGTCAAACGGCACCTGAAGCGCTTGTCTCGCGAAGAGTCCAAGCGCAAGCGTCTCTACTGATTACCACCCCTCCGCATCCGCGGAGTGAGTCATGTCCCTTAAAAGCCAGATAACCGAAGACATGAAGTTCGCCTTGAAGGCCGGTGAAAAAGACCGGCTCAAAGTGGTGCGTCTGATCATGGCCGCGATCAAACAGGTTGAGGTCGACACGCGCATTGAGCTCGATGATGCCGGTGTGCTGTCGGTGCTTGACAAGATGGTCAAGCAACGGCGTGACTCCGTCGAGCAATTTGAGAAAGGCAATCGCGGCGACCTGGTCGATATCGAAAAGGCGGAGATCCGCGTTCTCGAAACATACCTGCCCGAACAACTCAGCGATGAAGAACTTAATGTCATGATTGACGAGGCGATCAGTTCCACCGGCGCCGAGAGTATCCGTGACATGGGCAAGGTCATGGGTCAGATCAAGGGCAAGGCGGCCGGCCGGGCCGACATGGGCGCCGTCGGCGCCAAGGTTAAGGCCCGCCTCGGCTAGCAGGCTTGTCCACTTTCCGGGTCTTGACTGGCGCATCGCGCCGAAACGACTATGCTAGTCGGAACAACAAGAATTCGAATAAACCCGGAACACCGGAGCTGCCGTTTACTTCAATATGGCCGGACTTATACCTCAGGATTTCATTGACGATCTGATTGCTAGAGCAGATATCGTCGAGGTCATCGGCAAGCGAGTGCAGCTCAAGAAAGCCGGTCGCGAATTCAAAGCCTGCTGCCCGTTCCATGATGAAAAAACACCTTCTTTCACGGTGAGCCCGGGTAAGGGCTTTTATCACTGCTTCGGCTGCGGTGTCCACGGCACTGCCATCGGCTTCCTGATGGAATACGAGCACATGAGTTTCGTCGAGGCGATAGAAGGCCTGGCGAACACCATGGGAGTCGAGGTCCCGCGCAGTGAGAGTGACAAACCGGCCCGTCGTTACGATGAACTGTTCTCGCTGATGGCGCAGGTCGAACAACACTTCCAGGGGCGCCTGCGTGACCATGCGGCCGCCGTCGAGTACCTGAAAAAACGTGGCATTGACGGCGCCACGGCCAAGCGCTTCGGCATTGGCTACGCCCCGGACGGCTGGAGCAATGTACTCGACAAATTTGGCAAGTCGCCCGAAGCCACCGAGCGCCTGCTCGCAACTGGCCTGATCATCCGCAAGGACAACGGCAAGCACTATGACCGTTTCCGGGATCGCATCATGTTTCCGATCCGTGACGCGCGCGGCCGCACGATCGGCTTCGGCGGGCGTACGCTTGGCGACGGTGAGCCGAAATACCTGAATTCGCCCGAGACAGTACTGTTCCATAAGGGCCGCGAACTCTACGGCCTGTTTGAAGCTCGCCAGGCGCTGCGACATATCGACAAGCTCGTCATCGTCGAGGGGTACATGGACGTGGTAGCTCTTGCACGCCATGGCATCGATTTTTCGATCGCGACACTTGGAACGGCGACGACGTCCGACCATCTCAATATTCTTTTTCGGCTGACTGACAATGCCTATTTCTGTTTTGACGGCGATCGTGCGGGCAAGGCCGCGGCGTGGCGCGCACTCGAGAACGCCCTGCCACAGATACGTGAAGGGCGACAGATCCGATTCGTTTTCCTGCCCGACGGCCATGACCCGGACACCTATGTCAATGAGTTGGGATCTGACGCGTTCGAAAAGGCTCTCGACACTGGTATGGCGCTTTCTGATTTTCTTATCGGCGAACTCGCGAGCCAGGTGGACATGACAACGATTGATGGCAGGGCGCGGCTCGCGGAGCTGGCCAAGCCACTGGTCGGTAAAATACCAACAGGCATCTACCGCGAGTTATTGGTCGACAGCCTCGCTGATACCGTGGGCCTCACCTCGAGCAAACTCGAGCAGATGCTCGGCCAGACCGAGAGTCGCGGCCCGGGCGCGCAGCCGACACCGATGCGGCGGCGTCAATCAGCCATAGGCGGCGCTCGCCCGTCAGTGGTACGGCGGGCGATTACGCTGCTGCTCAATAACCCGGACGCCGGCGGCAAGCTCGACCTCGAGAAACTGGCTGGCGTGAACCGGCCCGGAGTCAGCCTGTTACATGACCTGATTGAAACCGTGCAGGATGAACCCCATATAACGACAGCCGGTTTGCTGGAGCGTTGGCGACATGACGACGAGGGCCGCCACCTGGGCAAACTGGCCGCAATTGAAGTGCCCGAAGAAGAAGATTTCGACCCGGCTGCCGAGCTGGCAGCCTGTCTCGACCAGCTGGTACTTGCCGGTCGCCGGGAAAGAATTGATTTTTTGATTGAAAAACAGAAACTTAGCTCGTTAACGAATGATGAGAAAAGCGAACTCACGGCATTGCTCGCCGCCGCTTGAATCGTCGGGAATTTCTAGCTTGGATTCTGTCGAAATAGTATAATTACTCGTTTGTACCGACTACATGGAGGTCCTCTGGCCTTGAGCGAAAAACGTGCAGCAGTTGGCGGCAGTAAACAGGCGCAACAACTTAAAGACCTGATTGCCCGCGGCAAGGAACAAGGTTTTCTGACCTATGCAGAGGTCAATGATCACCTACCGAATGACATAGTCGATCCGGAACAGATCGAAGACATCGTCAATATGATCAACGATATGGGCATCACGGTGTATGAAAAAGCACCGGAGGCCGAGGAGATCCTGTTGTCGGATGCCGCCGTATCCAATGACGACGACGCCGCTGAGGAAGCCGAAGCAGCGCTCGCCAGCGTGGATGCCGAATTCGGCCGGACGACCGACCCGGTGCGCATGTACATGCGCGAGATGGGTACCGTCGAGCTCCTGACGCGGCAGGGCGAGATTGAAATCGCCAAACGCATCGAAGACGGCCTCAATCAGGTCAAGTGGCACATGGCGCACTTCCCGCCGACGATCGAAAAACTGCTTTCCGTAGCGGATGCGGTCGCCGCCGAAGAAACTCGCATGCAGGACTTCGTTGTTGGTTTCATCGACCCCAATGAGCCGGACGAGATCAAACCACCTGCACCTAAGACCGACGATGACGATGACGAAGTTGTCGATACGGGCCCGGATCCTGATGAGGTTAAGGCGCGCGTCAAAGTAATCCGCCGCCTACACAAGCGCTCGTTGACCTACATCGAGAAATACGGGCTCAAGGACAAGAAAACCGTCAAACTGCAGGGCCAGATTGCTGACCAGCTCATGGAAATCAAACTGGCGCCCAAATTGTTCGACCTGCTGGTCCGCAATTTGCGTGGCATCGTTTCCATTATCCGCAGCCAGGAGCGCCTGATCATGCAGATCTGCGTTCGTGATGCCAGCATGCCTCGCAAGGACTTCCTGTCGAGTTTCCCGAAATCGGAAACTGACATGAGCTGGATCGACAAGCATATTCGCGCCAAGCGCAAGCATTCCTCGACGCTCGCGAAACTCAAGGACGACATCCTGCGCGCGCAGCGCAAGCTGATCGGTGTTGAGGAAGCGACGCGACTCAAGATTGCCGAGATCAAGGAAATCAACCGCCAGATGTCGATCGGCGAGGCCAAGGCACGCCGCGCCAAGAAGGAAATGGTGGAGGCCAACCTTCGTCTCGTTATCTCGATTGCCAAGAAGTACACCAATCGAGGCCTGCAGTTCCTCGACCTGATTCAGGAAGGCAATATCGGCCTGATGAAGGCCGTCGACAAATTCGAATATCGTCGCGGCTACAAATTCTCGACCTATGCGACCTGGTGGATTCGCCAGGCCATCACACGTTCGATTGCCGACCAGGCGCGCACGATCCGTATCCCGGTCCACATGATCGAGACGATCAACAAGCTCAATCGTATCTCCCGCCAGATGCTGCAGGAAATGGGACGCGAGCCGCTGCCGGACGAGCTGGCCGAGCGCATGGAAATGCCTGAAGACAAGGTCCGCAAGGTGCTCAAGATTGCCAAGGAGCCGATTTCGATGGAAACGCCGATCGGTGACGACGAAGATTCACACCTCGGTGACTTCATTGAAGATCAGACGGTGCATTCCCCTGTCGACTCAGCCACATCGTCGGGTCTCCGTGAAACGACGCACAACGTCCTTGCCGGCCTGACGCCGCGCGAAGCGAAAGTACTGCGTATGCGCTTCGGCATCGACATGAATACCGACCATACGCTCGAAGAGGTCGGTAAGCAGTTCGATGTGACCCGTGAGCGTATTCGTCAGATTGAGGCGAAAGCACTGCGAAAACTGCGCCATCCGACACGCTCGGATCAGCTGCGAAGTTTCTTGCTGGAAGACTAAGAAAAAGCCGGGCTCAGCCCGGCTTTTTTTATACGATTTCCAGCGCCTTCCTGCGCTGGGTATGAAAATCCTGCTTCTCGATGAACGCGACGAAATCCTCCATCACCAGCGGTTTGCTGTAGAAGAAACCCTGCGCGTAGTCGCAGTGATTATTCTTCAGAAAGTCGACCTGGCTGCGCTCCTCGACACCCTCGGCAATCGCCTTCTTGCCGAGTTCATGAGCCATTTTGATAATCGTGCGGCAAATGTTGTCGGACGGATCACCCGCGTCGATGCGATCGACGAACGACTTGTCGATCTTGATGACGTCGAATGGCATTTGCTGCAGGTAGCTGAGTGATGAATACCCGGTACCGAAGTCGTCGATCGCTACGCGCACGCCCTCCTCTCGAAGTGATGTAAGCAGGGTGATTGCCTTATCGCGGTTTTGTGCGACGGTCGTCTCCGTGACCTCGAGCTGCAGGTAGCCCGGATGAATGCCGAAGCGCTGCAAGGGCTCGAGGACATCCGAGATAAAGCGCCCGTCCCGGAGTTGCCGTGTCGACACATTGATCGACACCGATCCCGGGTGCAGGCGTTTCGCCAGGATTCTCTGTAGGTCGCGGCAGGTCTGCTCGATAACCCAGCGACCAATGTCCACAATGAGGTCGGAATCCTCGGCGAGCGGTACGAATTCTGCCGGTGAAATAAATCCTTCATCTTCATGTTGCCAGCGCAGCAATGCTTCGGCACCGCTGATGATGCCCGTGGCAATGTCGAACTGCGGCTGGTAGTAAACCTGCAGTTCGCCCTTGGAGTAGGCCGTTCTCAGATCTCGCTCCAGGCCGATCTTGCGGCGACTTTCAGCATTGAGTTTCTTGCTGAAGAACTCAAAGCGCGCGCGGCCTGCCTCTTTCGCACGGTACATGGCCGCGTCGGCGTTCTTAAGCAGTGTCTCGACGCTATCGCCGTCGTCCGGGAACATCACGATGCCGATACTCGCGCTGAGAAAGTGATCATCACCGCGGACGGAAAACGATTCCGTTAGACGATCGAGCAACCTGGTCGCGGTTGACCGAACCTGACTTTCGCCCTCGATATGGGGCATCACGACGACAAATTCATCACCGCCCAGGCGCGACACCGTATCGCTGTCGCGGATCTCGCCCGTAATGCGTTCTGCAGCCTGCGCCAGCACGACATCGCCGACCGAATGGCCGTATATGTCGTTGATCTCCTTGAAGCGATCGAGGTCGAGATATAACAACGCACCGGCCTGCTCGTCACGGCGCGCCCGCACGATCTGCTGTTCGAGCCGGTCCTTGAGCAATTGCCGGTTCGGAAGACCGGTCAACTCGTCAAAATGCGCCTGCTTGTATAACGCCTCTTCGCGTTCGGCGCTGGCGAGCGCTACTGCGAACCGGCCAGCCAGATCGACGCAGCGCCGCATGCTGTCCTTTTCCATGTTTTGTCTTGGGGTCGTACCGATCAGCAGAATGCCCTTCAGGTCATCGTCAAGAACGACCGGGATCAGCACGACGTTAGTCACGTTGTAGCTCAGGAAACGCGCCTTGTAGGGCGCCACGACTGCATTGACTTCTTGAACAGATACCTGGCGTGGCTGGCACCAGTTGTGTCCAAGCTCCATGGGCAGGGAAATGCGCTCGTGCGTGAATTCCTCGTCATACTGGGAGATCATTTTCGCCCAGTGCGGTGTATCGGTATCGCGCGCGATGACCCCGGCGGCTTTGCAGCCGGTCAGGTTGATCAGGTGTTTGACGACGCTTTCGGACACTTCCTCAAATGTTGCGCCGGATAGAATCAGGCGATCAATTCCGGACATTGCTTCGAGCGTCGAGATCTGACGGCCGAGTCGCGATGCCATCGTGTTGAACGCCTCGCCCAGCCACTCGAACTCGTCGTTTGAGCGAATGCGCACGCGTGACAACAGGTTGCCGGATGCGACCTGGCGCGCGGCGGTCGTGACCTGCTGCAGTGGCCTGAGACTCCGGCCGATCATGTTGAAGCTCAACAAACCGACAAGAATGATGACAAGGGCCAGCGCCGGTATGAATACGCGGCTGAAGTCTGCCCGTGAGCGCATTGCAAAAGCCTCCGGCTGACTCGCCACAAAATCGAGCGCCGGCGCATTGAACTCACCGGCAAGAAACAGTTGCCATAGCGATGCCAACTGGGTGCCGCCTTCCTGTTCCCACTTGAGCGGCAAATTACTAACACGGCCTGACTCTGATGTTAGTTGGTCGTGGATGCCTGGCGCCATCGGGTTTGAGCAATGCAGAATGTCGCCAGCCACCGTGAAGACACACAAATCGGTCAGGAACGGCAGGTCCTCATTTTTCCCCCACAAATACTCAGCCGATGGTTTTATGGCGACGACGTGTCGATCAAACCGGCCGACGGCGATTGAACGGAGGAAAACGAGCTCGCCCCGCCCAGCTTCCATGCTAGTAACCAACGATGGGAGTTGCGCCTCCGATGGGATCGTCGTCAGGTCAGCTAACTCGACGATACTGCTCTCCGAACCAAAGGCGATACTTGGTTCGAGCACGTCAACAAACCAGACGGCCTCGACAGTTTCGAGCAGATACTCATTGGCTGCCACACTTTCGGCGCCATCGCGTTCGATGACCCGGGCCAGTTGATCAGCGGCTGCCGATGTTTGCTGCAGACGTGTCAGGACGTCGAATCCATAGTCCTTGGCATCCTCGCGCAACGAACGACCGACTTCCTGCTCGAGGCCACGGCCGATCTCGTTGTAAGCCAGTCCAGCCGTAAATATGACGGGCAACACTCCTGCGAGGAGAAAGAAGCCAAGAATGCGACGACCGACGCCACGCTTGAGTGAAGTTGGAAGGCTCGGCAGCTGCATCAGTAGTCCTCACCGAGGCCGATGTAGGCGCCGTTGTTGGCACGGACGATGTCATCGCGGCTCGCTTTCGCGGACAGAGGGCCCTTCGAGGAACCGTCTTTGCCCAAGCTGTAGAGGTCAAAATCGGTATTCAGGGGATTCAGATTCTTGTCTTTGCGAAGCCCCCCGGCGCCGGGCCCGGCCGAGACGATGTTGAGGTAGGCATACTGTTGGTCCCACGGATCCGCCGGAAGATCGGCGCCGAGCTCGGCCAGACTGTTGGGGAGCGCATTGTTGTTACGCAGTTGGAACTTTCCGATCTCAATGGCAATCGTGCCTATGTCACCGACGGCCTTGGCGACTTTGGCCCTATCAACATAGTTGCCATAAGCCGGAACGGCGATCGATACCAGCAGGGAGGCGATGACGAGCGTGATCATCAACTCTATCAGACCGAATCCCTTGGCCCTGTTGATACGGCGTTCCGTCATATATCTGGTCTGATGCGCCCATCCGTGAGCGAATCTGCCTGGTACAAAGAATGGGTCTAACTATAAGCCATTGATTTTTAAAAAGCGGTGATAGCGGTCACGGACATTTTTGAGACTTTGAGCGGGTGCAAAACGCAGCTTTATCTGCGGATTCTCCCAGCAAAGACGCATTCGGGATTATGGATTTCCTTATGGCAATTCGAGCAAAGAAGAACGCACTTCTCGGCTTCGCTGAGAATGGCGCTCCAGCGCCGATTTGAAAGGGACCGAAGATCAAGCGCAAAAGTCTTTTCTGCGGGTCGGGTGTGGTGAAACTCCAGAGCAGAGTAATTACTCGCATATCCACACCTCTCACACCTGCGCCCGTTCGATGAGATAAGAGCAATCTTACGTTCGCGACCCCGGCGTTGCTGTGCGTCGTACGACTGCAGTCGGTTATTTGTATTGTCATTTTTGCACTGCCGGGAACAGAACTTCGATTGGCGGCCATTGAGGTGCCGGCCGCATGTAATGCACTTTCTCATCAGTGAAATATCCGCCAATTGGAAAAAATGAGCAGCATCGTAATTTCGGCAAATACCCCGATTTCGCGGTCGATCGCGATTGCAGAAATCTGCTAATATTCGCCCCCCACGTGTGGGCCTGTAGCTCAGTTGGTTAGAGCAGGGGACTCATCAAAAAAGGTGCGTTTGCGTCGAAAGGCGCAAAGTGAACGGGATGAATTCAGGGAAACCTCAGCGGTTCGGCCGGTGGCAATCCTGAGCCAAGCCGACGGTGCACCGTCGGAAGGTGCAGAGACTACCTGGGAACTTCAGTGTTCTTAATAACAGGCTAGAGCGTCCCGCCCCTAACAATTCGGTTGAGGGTGATGAGATAGTCCGCTCCATTCAGAAATGATTGGGTAGAGTGAATCCCTTGGTCCCAGGTTCGAGTCCTGGCGGGCCCACCACTTCTTACAAAAGAAGAATCGCGAAGTAGTGACTGACGCTGCCGGCGAGTACGAACAGGTGCCACACGCCGTGGCACCACGGATACCAGCTGTCGAGCACGAAAAAGACTATTCCCGAGGTGTAGAATACGCCGCCGATGATCAGCCATAGCAGTGATGCCGGTGGCATCAGGACCTGCAGGGAATCAAGCGCCAGGACGCAGAACCAGCCCATAGCAAGGTACAGCAGTATCGACCCTATTCGCGGTCCCGTGCGGCGCACGGCATCCAGCACCATGCCGAAGATCGCCAGCGCCCAAACGCCACCAAGCAGCCACCAGCCGCCGGCGCTGCGGAGCACGACCACGGCAATCGGCGTATAGGTGCCTGCGATCAGCAGGTAGATCGCCTGGTGATCAATGACCCTGAAGATCGTTTTCGCACGGCCGGGAAAGCTGTGATAAAGCGTCGATGACAGGTACAGCAGGAACAACGTTGCCGCGTAGACCGAATAACTCACGATCTTCGCGACATCGCCCTCGATTGCGGCCAATGTCACAAGAACCGCACCGCCAATCAGCGCCAGTGACGCGCCTACCAGGTGACTAATGCTGTTGAATTTCTCGCCGTAATACACGCCTGCAGAATACCCTAGCTCTCAGCCTGCTTCTTCTTCTGCCGCTCGTCGCGCCTTCTCTCGCCTTCGAGCAGTAACTTCTTGCGCAGGCGAATGCTCGACGGCGTGATCTCGACGAGTTCATCGTCGTCGATAAACTCGAGAGCCTGCTCGAGCGAATACTTCAGCGGCGTGGTCAACTGGATGTTTTCATCGGAGCCGGCGGCGCGGATATTTGTCAACTGCTTTGCCTTCGTCGGGTTAACCGGTAAGTCATTGTTTCTACTATGGATTCCAACAATCATGCCTTCATAAACCTCGACGCCATGGCCGATAAACAGCGAGCCGCGATCCTGAAGATTGAACAATGCATAGGCGAGCGCCTTGCCCTTGACGGTGGACACGAGCACACCGTTATTGCGCTGCCCAATATCGGCGTTGACCTTGCGACCGTAGTCCTCGAACACCGAGTACAACAGCCCGGTACCTGCCGTAGTGGTCAGGTACTGCGTGCGAAAACCGATCAGGCCACGAGCCGGGATGCGGTATTCGAGCCGCATGCGCCCTCTCCCGTCCGGCATCATGTCGAGCAGTTCGCCCTTGCGGTCGGCGAGTCGTGTCATCACTGCCCCCTGGTACGCCTCTTCGAAGTCCACGGTGACGAGTTCCCACGGCTCCTGCACGACGCCATCGATTTCGCGTTCGATAACGGTCGGCCGCGACACGGCCAGCTCGTACCCTTCCCTGCGCATCGTTTCGATCAGCACGGACAGGTGCAGCTCGCCGCGACCCGAAACGCGAAACCGGTCCGGGTCATCCGTGTCCTCGACGCGCAGAGCGACGTTGTGTTTCAGCTCCTGCTCGAGGCGTTCCTTGATCTGCCGGCTCGTCAGGTACTTGCCTTCTTTGCCGGCAAAGGGCGACTTGTTGACCTGGAAGGTCATGCTGATGGTTGGCTCATCGACTTCAAGGGGCGGCAACGGGTCCGGCTCATCGCGCGGACAAATGGTGTCCGAGATCTGCAGGTCTTCGATGCCGCTGAACACAACGATGTCGCCGGCACCGACTTCCTCGACCTGGATGCGCTCGAGCCCATTGAACCCATACAGGTGCATCAATCTCGCCGATGCTGTCGTCCCATCCGCGCGCGCAATGCTCACGCGAGAATTGGCACGAGCAATGCCACGACTGATACGGCCAATGCCCAGGACGCCCACGTAGGAGTTGTAGTCGAGACTGGACACCTGCAGCTGCAGCGGTCCATCGAGTTGCACACTCGGCGGCGGTACGTTCTCGACAATGGCTTCAAGCAACGGCAGCACGTCGCCGCTTCTGACGTCTGGTTCGAGGCCGGCAAATCCTTCGAGTGCCGACGCGTAAATCACGGGAAAATCCAGCTGCTCCTCGGTCGCGCCAAGGCGATCGAACAGCTCGAATGTCTGGTCCAGCACCCATCCGGGCCGGGCGCCGTCTCGATCGATCTTGTTAATCACAACCAGCGGCGTGAAGCCATGCTGGAATGCTTTCTGCGTGACAAAGCGCGTCTGTGGCATAGGCCCTTCGACGGCATCCACGAGTAGCAGCACGCCATCGGCCATCGACAACACACGCTCGACCTCGCCTCCAAAGTCGGCGTGGCCGGGCGTATCCACGATGTTGATTCGCCAGTCCTTCCAGCGAATGGCCGTGTTCTTGGACAGAATCGTAATACCGCGTTCACGCTCGAGTTCGTTCGAGTCCATGACACGTTCGGGTACAGCAGCGCGCGCGTCGAGCGTGCCGGACTGCTGCAACAGCCGGTCGACCAACGTGGTCTTGCCGTGATCAACATGCGCGATTATCGCGATGTTGCGAATTTTGTCGGTTGGGAACATCGTGGAAGTGTCACAAAAGGTGGCGCATTATATAGGCAATACCGGGGATACGATATGAAAGTTGCATTGATCACTGGCGCGAGCTCGGGCATCGGTGCTGCAACGGCTGTGGAGTTTGCGGACGCCGGCTGGAAGGTCATGGCCGCCGGTCGAGATGAAGGCCGCCTCGAGGAGGTCGCCGATGTGTCCGACAACATATCGACCTGGACGGGCGAACTTCTCGAGTCGGAAGATTGCGACGAACTGGTGGCCGATACGGCCGATGAATTCGGCCGCCTCGATTGCCTCGTCAACGCGGCAGGCGTGCTGATCATGGGAAACGCGGAGGAACTCAGCGACGATGACTGGCGCGACACGCTGGGCATCAACCTTGATGTGCCGTTCTACTTGTCTCGTGCCGCGTTGCCACATTTGATCCAGTCAACTGGCAGCATCGTCAACATTTCGTCGGTATGGGGACTCGCGGGCGGCCAACGAGCGCTTGCCTACTGCGCGAGCAAAGGTGGCTTGATTCAGATGACCCGCGCGATGGCCCTGGACCACGCCATTGACGGCCTGCGGATTAACGCGATCTGTCCGGGTAGTGTAGATACCCCGATGTTAGCCGGCCGAGCGGAGGATCTTGAAGAGGACGCCGATAAGTATCTCGACGAATTGGCCTACAACAGCCCCAATGGCCGTATCGCCACGCCCGAGGACATCGCCGGGCTTGTGATGTTCCTGGCCAGCGATGCAGCGAGTCACATCACCGGCACCGCTATTCCCATCGATGGCGGCCGTACGGCCTAAGCACCCGTTTCCCGGACTCTGCCGCTTCCCACAGCCATACCTGAGACAAGTACTGTCGGCATGCCTTGCGACACAGGGACACTTTGGCCGTTCTTGCCGCAGGTCCAACCGCCGGTATCAAGGCGTGCATCATTCGCGACCATCGTGATGCCCTTCAGTGACTCGGGGCCATTGCCGGTAATACTGACGTCCTTGATCGGCGCCGTGACCCGGCCGCCTTCGACGAGCCAGCCATTCTTGACGTAGAACGTGTAGTCACCGGCACCAATCTGCACCTGGCCATCCGTAAACGTCTCGCAAATAATGCCATTGTCGACCGCCTCGATGATCTCTTCTTTCGTGTGCGGACCGTCTTCCATGAACGTGCAGCTCATGCGCGGCATTGGCGCAAACTTGTAGGACTGGCGACGCCCGGAACCCGTTGGCTTCAGATCGTATTGCTGCGCGCTGATTTGGTCGTGAAGGTATGACTTGAGCATGCCATTTTCGACCATGACCGTGCGACCGGCCTTGTTACCTTCATCATCGTAGTTCAACGCCCCGCGCTCGCGCGGAATCGTCGCCTGATCGACGACTGTGACAAATGGCTCGGCGACCTTTTTGCCAATCATGTCCGAGTAAATACTGGTGCCCCTGCGATTGAAGTCGGCTTCCATGCTATGGCCAATGGCTTCGTGCAACAGGATGCCACTTACGCCCGAGGCCAGGATCACGGGCATTTCGCCCGCAGGCGGCCGGCGCGCATCGAACAATATCATCGTGCGATCCACGGCTTCCTGAATCATCGTGTCGAGCCGCTCTTCCGTGTACCAGCCAAACTCCTCGCGCGCTGCGATATTCGAGTACCCCGACTGCACTTCTTCACCTTTCCTGGCCGTTACGAGCACGGTCACGCGAGTCATCGGTCGATTATCGGTGATCAGATTTCCATCCAGCGTCGCGATCATGACGCGCTCCTCGCCATCGCCCCAATGGACAGAGACTTTTTCGATGGACGGATCCTTGGACCTGGCCTGTTCCTCGATGTACTTCAATACAGGTAGTTTCTGATCGGTGCCGACATCAGCCCAGGGCACGCTCGTCGTATACAGGCCACCCATATGTTTCGGCTCGAACGCCTGCGGCGCTGCCACGGCACTACCGGCTGCAATGGCCGATGCCGTCCGGGCCGCCGTGAGCATCGAAGGCAATGTCAGGTCCTCGGTAAAGGCATAGCCCGTTTGCTCACCGATAACGATACGCAGTCCGACACCTTGCTGAATTTCAGATTTCGCGTTGCAGACAACACCGTCTTCCAGCGACAGCGAATTGCTGCGCGAGTGCTGAAAATAGAGGTCTGCAATTTCAGCACCGTTAGCCGTTAGCTCCGACATGACACTGGAGACAGTTGCCTGATCCATGCCGAACCAGTCCATAAACGGGTTTTCCGGCGCCGGATTTGCGACAACTGTCGCCTGCTGCACGCCGCAACCATGCAGAAATGCCGGCACGGTGAGAACCGCGCTCCCGGCTGCCATTTGGCCAAGGAAGTCTCTGCGCCTGATCGTCATTGTGTATTGGGTTTCAACGCCGGGACAGGGCGAGACCGACGCCGGCCGCAACCAGGAAACCGCCTGTAATCCGATTTCGCGTCGTTGCGCAGCGACCCAGCAACCGCCGCGCTGAATCCGCCATCAGTGCCCAGACCAGGTCTCCTGCAAGCAGCACCGCCAGGAATACAGTTGCAATGGCTGTCGGGTGCCCTATCGCACCCGCGTCGACAGCTACGAACTGCGGCAGGAATGCCGCAATGAACAACAGCGTTTTAGGATTGATCGCAGCAACCATCACGGCGCGCCAGAAAACGGCGGGCACCGCCTTGATCGTGCTGAGGTCATCGGCGGGCGTGTTCCAGGTTCGTATTCCCAGGTAGATCAGGTAGGCAACACCGGCCCAGCGAATCCAGGTCAGTGCCTCGGCAGCCAGTTCGATAATCGCCGCCATGCCCAGGACCGCTATCACGACTTGAAGTGCTACGCCAAATGTCGTTCCGAGCACCGTTACAGTTCCCATGCGGAAGCCGTAGCGAATGCTATTGGCAACGATCAGTGCAACATTGGGCCCTGGAATCATCACCAGGATCGCCGTCGCGACCGCAAGTGCAATCAGGTTAGCCACGTCGTCCTCGCTGGGTCCAGTAACGCAACAACAAGAAGCCGAAGAGCATACCACCGAGATGTGCGAAGTTGGCCACGCCCGGCGCGTTGCCGCTCACGCCAAGATAGAGCTCGAGCAAGCCGTAAAACAGGACGAAATATTTCGCTTTCATCGGAATCGGCGGAAACATGAGCATGATCGTGCGATTCGGAAACGCCAGACCATAGGCCAGCAGGATGCCGAACACGCCGCCAGATGCCCCAACGGTCGGGTACAAACCGCCCTGCGTGCCAGCAACAATCAGTTGCACAAGGCCCGCGCCGATGACGCAGGTGAAGTAGTAGATCAGGAACCTTTTCTGGCCCATCATCAACTCGAGTTCACGCCCGAACATCCACAGGGCAAACATGTTGAAGAATATGTGAGTCATGTTGCCGTGCAGGACACTGTAAGTGACGAGCTGCCAGGGCATGAAGGGTGAATTCTCAATACCGGCCGGCCACAGTGCAAAATTGATCATCAAGAATCGCGGATTCATCTGCTGCAGCGCGAAGACGACGCCATTGATGATGAGCAGCGCGAATATGACGTTCGGAATCGAGCTCTGGCGGCGCGGCCGCATATTGTAAACGGGTCTGTTCATTGATCCCTCAGAATGACACTTGCTGATTTGACCGGCGGATACTGGATTCGTTGCGAATCCTACCAGCCACCACCTCCGCCGCCACCCCCGCCACCCCCGGAGAAGCCACCACCTCCGCCACCCGATGACGAACCCGGGGGCGTTACCGAATGCGTAACCGCGGTGTTGAGGCTGCTTGTCAGGCTGCTCGTGGCCCGACCGAGGTTATTGTTGTCCCAGGTGCCGTTGTACCAAGTGGGGTGGTACGCAGAACCGTCCGGCTGTTGCGCCTCCTGGAGAATTGTCGTGAATTTCTCCGCCCAGCTCTGGTCCACGCCCAAAGCCAACGCGAACGGCAGGTATTTCTCGAAAAGTTGTGGCGTCTTCTCCGGTGGATTACGCAGTTCCATCTCGTACTTCTCGGCGACTTCGAGGTAGTCCTTGAAGCCGATGATTTCGTCGAGCAGTTTGCGGCCACGCATTGTTGGCCGTTTCATGATGATGGCGAAAATAACGGTCGTCACGACCATTAACCCGATTGTCAGGATGGACCATGGCGAAGACCCGGCTCCCAGGGACATCACGGCCGTGACGATGAGCAACAGGACCGCGGGTACGTTCAGCAGCCCGTTGTACTTGAAGTAGTGTTGCTTGTAGTCCTTGGCCAGCGATCGCTTGTGGTCACTCTTGGCGTCACCGAGTTTCTCGTGGTTTTCCTGGTCCAGCAGGATAGATTTTCTGTCTCGAAACAGTCCGTCGTAAAGCTCTTGCTCGCCAGCGGCCATCGGCGGAGGATTTTCGCTCGGGTTCGTTTTCACTAATGAGTACTCATCTTCTTCTGCGCCAATGCCCAGGAACCCGTCGGAACCCTCCTCAACATCAATCCGCAGGTAACCTTTTACACCGAGATTGACGACGGCGGCCGTCATGACCTTGTCGTCGTAATACATCTGCCGAATGTAACGCAATGAGGCCGGTGAGAAACCGTCAGGCGGCTCATAGCGTGTCACGAGCACGCCCTCTTCCGGGTCCTTGCCGAAGTGGCGCCAGACAGGAATGTAGTACGCCAGCAGTAGCGCATATCCAATTAAGGCGATGAGCAGGTTCGCGTTATCGCTAAGCAACCAGCCCATGCGATCCATGTCGCTCGGTTCAGCAACGAACCCTTTCGGCCATCCCACAACGACGGTCAGGCCGTTCAGCGGCTGTAATATCTTCGCCGTTTGGAAATAGACCCGCCCCGAAGCATCTACGCGCGATGTGTAGTTACTTCCGATGTAGCCAAAAGACCCCGTGTACGCCTCGGCTGTCAGATCATTCGCCGAGACGTCAAAGCCGAATGACACGACGGCGCTCGCGCTATCGATCGGAAATTCCCAGTTGACGCCCGTGACGTTCCAATAGAGCTCGTCGTGGTCCTCAAAGAAGCCGAGCATTCGGCTAGCACGATAGCGAAACGTATACGTGTGCTCACCGCTATTAAGGTAGCGATTCGAGCTGCCGAAATAGACGCGGACGCCGTCACGAATATCCTGTGTGTGAAAATCTTCGCTCGAGTTGTTCCGCAACACCGAAAGTATGTCGAAGCCGACGACATAGTCGTTGCCGTAGTTGTCACGGTACTCGGTCGGGAAATCGCGATAGATGCCGCGCCGGATTCGATTACCCTCGGCTCTAACCTTGATCGTCTCGGTTACATCGATCCAGCCGTCGGGCATCACCAGGATCTCGCTGTGAAACTCCAGGATACGTTCATCGGCGACGGCCTGAGACGAAAGCAGCAAGAGGCAGACCAGCAGCCTCTTCATTCGACGGATCCGAACTTGGCCAGCGGCACATTGGCCGCGTCATCTGATGACTTCTGGAAGAACTCGCGGCCCTGGAAACTGAAACTATTGGCAACAAGATTGCTGGGCACGGTTTCCGTCATCGTGTTGTAGTCACGCACCGAGCCGTTGTAGTAACGGCGTGCGAACTGCAGATAGTTCTCTGTCTCAATGAGTTCGTTCTGTAGATTGAGGAAATTCTCATTTGCTTTGAGGTCGGGATAGCTTTCTGCGAGCGCGATCAGCTTTTGCACGCCGTTGCTGAGCTCCTCTTCCGCCCTGCCCCTCGCATTGACATCCTTTTGCCGCATCGCCTCACTACGTAGCTCAGCGACTGTCTCGAGCGTCGCGCGCTCATACTTGGCGTAGGCATCGACGGCCGTAACCAGCCTTGGCACGAGATCATGCCGCCGCTGCAACTGAACATCAACGTCGCTCCACGCGGTGTCGACACGATTGCGGCTGCGGACGAGCCGGTTATAGAGAACAATGACGGCGCCGATCAGCGCCAGTAAGACTATCAATACGTACATAGGTCGTAATCGTACCACCAGTCGAATCCCGCACCAGCGGCCGGACGTTCAACATTGTGATAACAGCCGCCTGTCTCGGGTGCGCCCCTCTCAGTTGGAACCCCACGCCTTCGACGGGCGCACCCGCATCCGGCGGCTTCTGATGACCCCGGAATGTCACCGGGTCGCCCAACATGGGGGTCCCTGCTGAGGGCGTGGGGTATCAACCGAAGTAGGGACCCCCTTGGTGGGTGGCTACTGTGGCCATCTTGAACCGCCGCCCGCCAGTGCAGGCTCCTAACATCAGTACCAGAACGAGAAAAAGATCTGGATGATGTCAGCTTCGAGGTCGTACAGCGGTTCCATGCCGAGCGGCTGCCCGGCACTGATGTCGGAAAATTCGTGATAATCGACTGACAGCAGGTCGTACGAAATGTTCACCGTACCCCGCTTGAGGAATCCCCAACTGTCCGGGTCCGAGAGGAACTCGTAACTGCCGGAAATGCCCACGGTCTGGCTCGTCAACGGGCTGAGTTCCTTGTCGCGGCCCCGGAAATTGGTCGCTTCCGAACGCGGGAACAGGTCCGAATAGAAATGTGCGCCGGTCTGGTCGTGATAGCGAAATTTCGCATGAACGACGAATGGTCCGATTGGGTGAGTGTAGACGAGCTTTGCCGTGTGAGATTTGATATCCCAGGTATCGGTGAAGTAACGATACTGACCTTCGAGCGCAGCTCGCCATGGCAGAAAGTACTTCATGCGCAAACCGACCGCAGTCGTTGTCCGCGTATTCGGATATAGCTCCGGCTCGAAACTGAATCCGCGCGGCACGTTCGAGTCCGCATAACGCACAGAACGATAAGGATTGTTGAGAAATCCCTCGTCAGTGATGACTTCGAAGTTCAGCGTGGATATCAGGTTGCGCGTCAGAATCTGGGTTACGCCAACACCGTACATCTGGCGATCCACTTCCCGCTCAAATGAAGGGTCGTCGGAACGACCGACGAGATCATCGCCAAGCGCATAAGTCAGCGTCAACGTCGTCAGGTCGCCAAACATGTCCTGGCTGACTGAGAAGCTGTAGGTCGTGGCGTCGAAGTCAGACTCCTCACTGGTCGTATAACCGAAGCTCATCGTCGTGTTACCGCGCAGGTAGTCCATGCCGAGCGACCACTGGGTGCGCTCCTCGGTGTATGGGCTTGCCGTGGTAATGACATCGATCGATGCCGAGCTGATCATGTCGACGTAGTAATTACCGACAAAGGATGTGCTCTTGCCGATCTGCTTGCGCATCAGGATTGACGGTCCGTCAATACGTACGCCGCCGCCTTCGTAGAGGTGATAAAGAATGTCGCTGCGATCCTCGGGCAGCACACCGGCAAAGGCGCCGCTGGAAACCAGCAGGCCCAGAATCGAAACAACGATGTGTCGCCGGAGATTCATTAGAGAATCAGCCGCTCCTAGTTACAGCCGCAGCCGCCGCCAGCAGCACCTTCGCCGCCACGGGCACCCTCACGAGCTTCGTAAACGTGCTGAAGATAAGCACTGGACACCGGGTCCATATCGAGCGCCATGATTGGGTCGGCGAGACGATCGCGCTCGTAAGGCTTCACCCACGGCTCAAAATTGCTGCATCCTGCCGTGCCCGCGAACACCGCAAATACCAGTAAAAATCGTCCAATTACTTTCATATTCATACCCTTACTCTAGCCGCCGCATGCCCACTGAACCGTGAACCCTGCCTCAGAAGAACACGGCCACACCGACCGTACCTTCGAGGTTGTGCGTGGTTTTCTCGCGGCCCAGAATATCGATGTCGAACAGGTGATCCCTGAAATCGACATGTATCGATACTGAGTCAGTCAGCAGGAAGCGGAAACCGGCGCCGAAATTGACCGTAAAGCGGTCGTCATCAGCGAATTTCGTCGAGCCCAGACCGGCGATCAGGTAAAAATTGGTGTTGTAGGCCCGGCCCTCGCCGATGAAAACCTCGCCCGGCAGGATGTTGTAGCCGAGATTGAGGTTGTAGTAGGTCAGCGTACGATCTTCGAACAACAGCGCACTGCCTGACAGCGCCTCGAAACTGGTCAGACCCGCCTCGCTCTGCCCGGCGCTGGCCTCGACGAAAAAACCTTCGGTAATGTGATAGGCCAGGCGCACGCCGAACACTCCGTCAGTGCCAAAATCTTCGATGCTCAACAGACCGGCGAAAACACCGACCTCGAAGTCCTCGCGATCGATTTTGGCTTCCTTGATCTCTCGTCGCTCAACCTCGGGGTCGATAACCTGACCCGGCGGCTCCGACGACGGCGGCGGTGCCTCTTCGTCGCCGATGCCGAACAGGTTCTTCGTAGCGGCGCAGCCCGAGAGCATGATCACGCAGGCGATCAGAAAAAGAACGCGAAACCGACTTTCCATTCTTCTACTTCCTCATTGTCGTCGCGGCTCGTGAAAACCACGTAGCTCTTGTACTCAGCCCGGAACAAGAATCGTCGTGATGCATAGATCCTGAGACCCACACCCACGTGCCCTATCTGGTCGGTGCGATCATCACCCTGGATGATCGTCGACTTGGGCGAGGTATGTATCATTCCAGCGCCCAAGGTGAAAAACGGCGAAAATCGCCAGTCCGGCCAGGCTTCATGGACGACGTTAACACTGCCCATCCAGCCGTTCGAAAAATTTCCTAAAATCTGTGAACCCCATACCTCTACGGAGACATGTGGGTTGAGCGAGTACCCACCGTAGAGCGAAACGATATTCGCACCACCAAAGTCGCCGGACAAGATTCCAGCCTCCCACTTGGCATTGGTGAAGTCCTCGAGCGTGGCCCTGCGGAATTCGACCTCTGAGCCATCAGGATTGAGCGTGAGTTCCATCTGCGCCTGGTCAACCCAACCCTCGATACCTCGATCGGTACGAACCTGGTACCAATCGGTACGCTGCATAAGGATCTCGACCTGATCGCCACGATCGACGACATGGAAAATCGGATAGCCACGGCCAGGCCCTGTATGCATCTCCAGGTACGGGTCAGCAACCGCCACCTTGCGAAGGATATCGTCGGCGGCCTCTGCGTGTCCGGGTGCGATTGCCAGTAGTGCCAGTAGGCAGGCGCACCAGATGGACGAATTACTGCGGGACGTCGAAAGGATTGTTGTAGTACTGAGCTCCGACATCCAACCATTCCGCAATTAAGCGTCTCTCCGCGCTAGACAGAACACCGAAGTGCTCCAGGTTATTCGGATCTTCAAACCGTCCGAAAAAAGCTCCTGACGCCCTGGCACCAGCGACGCTGGCTGGGGACGAGATAGGTACGAATATCGGGTTCCCGTCGATATCGACACCATTTTGCACATCGACCAATGCGCCGTTGACCACTTCCTGAAGATTATCAGTAACTAACAGCTCGCGATAGGCGTGGAAGTGATCGGGTTCGTCGGGCGACAGCCCGTCCGTGAGTTCGAGTTGACCAGCCGGGACAATAACCGTCATGCCGTCGGCCGGATCGATTTGTGTGTGGCACAAGGTGCACTGCCTGTCGACCTGTACACCATTGCCATCGAGTATCGGTACACCGTTCACATCAAACTGCGGACGCGGCAGGCTCCACAACGGGTGCATGACCGACTCGTAGTTGATAACGCTTCGGCAATGCGCCTGCCAATTCTGCTGGCAGCCCAGCGACGTCGGCGACTGCGTCAGCAGGTCGGTATAGAGCATGTCGATATCGAGGTTATTGGCACGGACTGTCGGATCAGCCGTCCAGACATCACGGTAGACTGCATTCATCGACGGCTCAACCGAGGTCGTCGCATCGCATACACCACCAGCGTTAGTGCAGGTCACTCGCGCGCGCACTTCGGCCATGGTTTCGCCGGGTGTGCCGATGAAATATTGCGGATCGGTATTCGGAAATTCGAACCAGCCGGCCTGGGCGCCGACGTAGGCGGAATCAAACGCCTCGTACCGCCCGTGGGACAATCCGCTGTTCGTCACGTGACAACCGTTGCAACGTAGTTCTTCACCGGGTCGCAGGGAAATCCAGCTCTGGTGACGCGCGGAAATGCGTTTGCCGTTTTCATCAGTGACACTGATTTGCAGCGCGACATTGGCCGGCACCTTGACCATGACGGAACCGTCGGGCTCAACCATCGTGTAGGAGATGACCTCTTTCATACCGAAAGCAGTCGTCACGCCGAATGCCGTGTCGTCGAGATCTACGATGTCATCATCGGGAATCGATACGGCCTTCTCGACACGCAGGAATCGCGCCGGGCGATTTGCTGCAGCCGTCTGCAACGGATCTGCCGTCGCAGGAATATCAACGATCGCACCACCATCGAAGTCGTAAACACTGCGAATGTTGATCACTGCTTCTGCAGCATCGGCAATTGTCGGGTCAAGCTGGAAGGTATTGGCGCCATCAGGAATTGCCGGCGGTGCAATCTTCGGGTCAGCCGCAACAACCTCAGTAAAGACGAAGCCTTCCTCGCCAGCAACGATCGGCAACTGCGTATCGTCGCGCGGATCGTACATCCAGATACCGTAAAGAGGCGGCGCAATTGTGTAACTGCCAACGTCGGGCGTTACGGGATTATCCGGGTCCGGCTGCACGAACAGCATGGCAAGGCGATCCTGGGTACACGGGCGTACGGCCGTATCGTCCGTCAGCGGGTCACCATCATCCATGAGTTGTTCCAGCAACCGGCACTGACTCCAGCTCACGATCAGGCGATCGGTGCCGTCCTGAATCGGGTATACCGATGCGTACCGACCGCCAGTGGATGGTACGCCCGGCTGGGTCGATACATTGTTGACTGTTGCATCTTCCTGCGCCGGTCCATTCAATATGCCGATGTTCGGCGCCGTCGGTTGTGTGATCTCGAGGTATTGCAGCGTATCAATCGCAACCAGATCACCGCCGCCTTCAGTGTCGGTGAACGGTCGAATCAGGGACATGATGCGGCCATCTTCCAGCTCGCGCGGCTGGCTGAACTGGACGATGTCACCGTTGGTGCCTGTTGCGTGGCTTTGTGCACCATAGAGCAGCTCGGTTCCCTGCCCGTCCGGGTTCATGCGATACAGGTTCAACTCATCGTTCTGGCCCGCATGATCCCAACGCGCGAACACGACCTGACCGTTGCCCAGTGGCGCCGGGTCGAGGTCATGACTCTGGTTGTAGGTCACCTGTTCAACGCCCGAGCCATCGTCGTTCATGATGTGAATGTTGAAACTAAATTCGTTCTGGTCTTCGTCCATCGCGGGAAAACCGGGCTTGCCCTCATCGAGCAGTACGGCCTGCGACCGTGTCTGGCGCGTTGACGCGAAAGTGATGCGTCCATCCGGCAGGTACTTCGGCATGATGTCGTGGCCGATTTCCGCCGTCAGGTCAGACGTGATGACGCGTTCCAGAATTCCGCCATCAAACGTGTACTTCCAGATATTCCAGGTCGGCAGATCTTCCTCATCCAAGTTCGGGTCAAACGGATAGCGCATGGCAAAGACCAACGCACTGCCGTCATAGGCAATCTCGACGTCACGAATGGCTGCCATACCCTGCGTCAGTTCACCCGTGATGTTGACCGCCTCCGCGCTTGCAGACGCGCGATCACGAAAGAAAAGATCCGCACCGAAGTCGAAGGTGATCTGTTCACGCAAGTCTTCCTGTGTGAAATCACCATTGTCATCGACCGGGATCGGCGCACGAATGTACGCGATCGGAAAGTCGATGACGACAGGATCAGGATCCTGCCCGGTACCGATACTGACGCCGTCTCCCTGACTGCACGCAGCAATAATCGCCGACGCTGAAATCAGCGCGGCGAATCGAAATCCATGTCGATACTGCTTGTTCATAATACCTCTACCTCGAGTCTTCCTGGTGAGCCGCGAGGAATACGTTAGTGTGAAGGCGAAGCCCTCCGTATACCGTTAACGCGATCACAATCCGCACCTCAGTATATGAGAGGTACAGAGACCGATGTAATGTCGAAAAAGGGCGACAGTACGCAAAGTCAAATGTCCTTTTTAACCTGCAAAACACGCTTGCCTGCTCCTACACGTGAGGAGTCCGGATTGGGTTCCATCACGAAATCCCGGTGACACTGTCGGACGAGTTTTTACAGCAAAGCAAGCAATCAGGCTTATTGGGTGCATCTATTTGTTGATGGCAAGTGACGACACACATGCTGCCTGTCTCCCTTCGGCGACAGCCGCTGTGCCGTATACAATCAGTAGCTTATGCGAACCGGTCATAACGCTTGTGCGAAAGTGCCGACATTGACTTGACATATAACCATTTCGGTTTACACGTATACGCCACCGCTAAATCCCTGATTTAAAAGATTTTTCCTCTTAATTTTCGCGAAAATTCCCGGACTGGCACAGCAATTGCTTTATAGATTGCAGATCAGTTGTTTTTCGCGGGGCTGCCGTACCGCAGGTACAAGGACTGTGAATGCTTTCACGGAGAAATTGCAAATGATCAGGCAGGATCGGGTTGTTGAAGACGTCTGTCGACGTTGTGCTCAATCTCCCGATGTATTGAAAAAACTAAATCACGTTTGGTGGATTGAACAACTACGTGGGCAGAGTGTTATGAAATACAGGACGTGGACAAAAATGAAACGAATCCAGGGATGGACGACGCCGCTGTGGCGCATGTTGCTCGTCGCGATATTGACGGCGGGCATGATGACTCCGGCACAGGCAGGCGACAGGGAGCAGGCGAAGCGTATGCACGATCGTCTCGCTGGCGTACCGCCAACTAACGCGGTACTACAGCAGATGGAAGACGCGATAAATCCTGCATTACCAGGCAACGCGAATGACGCAGCGGTCATCGCAATGAACAATGTGAACTTTTACAACGTCACGTTGAAGAACTTCGCGGCTCCATGGACAAATCGTGACCAGTCGGTGTTTGTACCTCTGAACGACTACGTCGCAACTGTCATCGGCATGATTCGTGACGACATACCATTTAATACGCTGCTGTCAGCCGACCTGACTTACGTCGGCAACAATGGTGTTGTCGCATCTGCCCCGTCCGCGGCCAACAACGACCATTACGCACAGCTCGAAGCGAACAACGTCAATCTGCGCGATGAACTCACTGATGTGCCGCAATCGTCTGTCAGCGGCATTCCGTCTCAGGCGACGGCCGGCGTCATTACCTCGCGCGCAGCATCGGAAGCATTCTTCATCGCCGGCACCAACCGCGCAATGTTCCGCTTCACATTGATAAACCACATGTGCAATGACATGGAACAGATGCATGACCTCAAGCTGCCGCCTGATCGCATTCGCCAGGACGTAAGTCGTAGCCCGGGCGGTGACAGTCGTCTGTTCCTGAACAACTGCATTGGTTGCCACACGGGCATGGACCCGATGGCACAGGCTTTTGCCTACTACAACTACAACGATGTCTCGGGTCGCCTCGAGTACACGGCTTCCGGCCCCGGACCAGGCGGCACTGTGCAGCCAAAGTACTTCAATAACGATCTGAACTTCCCGCAGGGATTCCGTACACCGGATGACGAGTGGGACAACTACTGGCGCAATGGCCAGAACGCTTACCTGGGCTTCAGCCCGTCACTGTCGGGTTCCGGCAATGGCGCGAAGTCTCTCGGCGAAGAGCTTGCCAATAGTGAATCGTTTGCGTCGTGCCAGGTGCGCAAGGTTTTCAAGGCTGTATGCCTGCGTGATCCGGAAGACTTGACTGATCGCAACATGGTGAATCAGCTGACGACCGATTTTATGACCACGCTGGGCTACAGGATGAAGGATGTCTTTGCCCAGACTGCCGTTCACTGCATGGGCCAGTAGGGAGACTGAACAATGAATAATGACATTGCTATGCAGGCGGCGCCGATCGATCGAAATGATCGTTCGACGCTGCGAAATGCACTCCTTGCTGTAGCCGCAAGCCTGGTGATCGCCGCCTGTGGCGGCGGTGGCGCTGAGACGAGTAATAACCCGATACCGCCAGGTGGGGGGAACAACAACGCACCGTATACGGGCCCGGTTGCCCGTGACGCGAGCGTACTCGCGTTCCAGCAGGAGCTCTGGGCCAACGCCAAGACGACGGATCGTTGCGGCTCGTGCCATAACGAAGCTGTGGGCCAGCTGCCGATGTTCGTCCGTAACGATGACGTCAACATGGCGTACGACGACGCCGTCACGGTTACGGACATGGCGCAGCCATCGCTGTCGCGCTTGGTCGAGAAAGTGGGCCAGGGCCATAACTGCTGGGTCGCTGATCCGGGTGTGTGCGGCACGATCATGACGACCTGGATCGAGAACTGGCTGGGAGACACCAGTGGGGGTGGTCGCCAGATTACTCTGATTCCACCTACTTCAACGGACCCGAGGCTAATTAATTTCTTGAATTTCCCGATAGATCCGAGTCTATTCGAAACAGAGGTCCACATTCCGGTACTCGAATTGTATTGCGCGAACTGTCACAGCTCCGAGTCGGCCAATGCGCAACAGCCGTATTTTGCCGATCCGGACATCGTGACGGCTTACGACGCCGCCAAGCCCAAGATCAATCTTGAAACGCCGGCCAATTCGCGTCTCGTCATTCGCCTGCGTAGTGAATTCCACAACTGCTGGACTAACTCGTGCTCGAATGACGCCCAGGTAATGGAAGACGCGATTACAAGGTTTGCCAATGGCATTACCGGAACAGCGGTCGACGGGAATCTCCTCATCAGTATGGGACTTAGTCTCACCGATGGCACGATTGCCTCTGGTGGCAATCGCTATGAGGATGCCCAGATCGCACTATGGGAATTCAAGACCGGTAACGGACTTGTCGCTTATGACACCAGTGGTGTCGATCCCGCAGTAGACATGAACCTGTCGCCAGAAGTTAGCTGGTACGGCGGCTGGGGCATCACAATGAATGGCGGCTCGGCTCGCGGTACGACGACAGCCAGTGCCAAGATGTACGATGTCATCCAGGAGTCAGGCGAATTCTCGATCGAAGCCTGGGTCGTGCCGGCCAATGTCACACAGGAAATGGCTCGCATCGTCAGCTACTCGGCTGGTGACCAGGCGCGTAACTTCACGTTGCAGCAGACACTGTATAACTACGATTTCCTGCTGCGCAGCACCGAGACCAGCCTGAATGGCGACCCGGCACTCTCGACACCGGATGCCGACGAGGTCCTGCAGGCAACATTGCAGCACGTCGTCGCAACCTATAATCCGATCGAGGGCCGCAAGATCTACGTCAATGGCGCCCTGGTATCAAACACGGATCCGGTTCCGGGCGGTACGCTGATTGACTGGCAGGATACGTTTGCATTTGTACTCGGCAACGAAGTATCCGGCGATGGTCCCTGGGCAGGCACTGTACGCCTTGCCGCGATACACCGCCGCGCGTTGACGCAGCAACAGATCGTGCAGAATTTCGATGTCGGTGTGGGTGAGAAATTCTTCCTGCTGTTCGACATTTCGGAAGCGATTTCTGCTGCTCCGCAGTCGTCTTACATCCTCTTCGAGGTTGCACAGTACGACACCTACGCGTACCTGTTCGACAGGCCGCACTTCATTACGCTGGATGGGTCTTCCCCGACGGGTATTCCTGTCGAAGGAATGCGCATCGCCATGAATGGACTCGAGGTGCCGGTTGGGCAGACGTATTCGACAATGATCGATATGCTCGACGCGACTTTGTTCCAGGAACTCGGTCAACCGCTGTCCGTACTGGGTGCGGTGTTGCCGCTCGAGCACGGTCCGGATCAGGACCTGTTCTTCCTGACCTTCGATCGACTGGCTGGCAATAGTTTCAATCGTCCGGCGGATCCAACGCTCGTGATCACCGAGAACGACCTGGCGCCATCGTCACAAATTGGCATACGGACGTTTGACGAGATTAACGCCTCGTTCTCGGCTGCAACCGAAGTCAACTGGGTGAATTTCACGAACGTCGACATGACCTACCAGGAGCTCAGGCAGTCGCTGCCGGCTGTTGAGGACATCAACACGTTCCTGTCGTCGCACCAGGTTGCTGTTGCCCAGCTCGCTATCGCCTACTGCGATGCGCTGGTCAACACTGACGGCAACCCGGACCCGACGACTCCGGCAATGTTCCCGGGCTTCAATTTCGATGCAGCTCCGGCAACCGCGTTCTCGGCCGCCAATCGCGGGCAGTTTATCGATCCACTGATCAACCGCGTCATGGGTACGAGTCTCGCCAGCCAACCGGCTTACGCCGACGTTTACTCGGAGCTGGCCTCCGTTGCTGCGTCTGGCGGGCGACCTGACAACCTCGTCGATCGCCTGATCGCTGGCGGAAGTACTACCCGGGCAATTTCTAAGGGTGTCTGCGCTGCCATGATTGGCAATGCCGCAACGCTGGTTCAATAACAGACAGGACAAGGAAAGGAATAACAGCTATGGCTAAGAAACGTAATGCACGGCACTGGGATGAGCCGCAGTATCACGCCGACCATCCGCGTCCTGTCACGCGACGTCAGTTCGTTGCACAGGGCTTCATGACGGGCGCTGCCTATACCACGGGCGCCGGTGTTCTGAGCTTGTTCTCTAATCCTCGCGAAGCGGCAGCCGCTTTGTCAGGCGATTTGAGCCCATTGCTCCTGAATCCCTGCCAGATCGCAACCAACGGCGCGGGCAAGGTTCCGTTTATCGCCTTTGACCTCGCCGGTGGCGCGAACATCGCAAGCTCAAATGTTCTCGTCGGCCAGGAAGGCGGCCAGCTCGATTTCTTGTCGACCGCTGGCTACCGAAAGATGGGCCTGCCGGGCGACATGGTTCCGGGTCTCGTCGATCCGACGCTGAACCTGCCGTACGAGAACTTCGACCTCGGCCTGGGCTTCCATCTTGACAGCCCGTTCCGGCGCGGCATCATGACCAGCCTGACGCCGGGTAACGAACAGCTCATCAACGGGGCCGTCATTCCGGCACGTTCGGATAACGACACGGGCAACAATCCGCATAACCCGATGAACGGTATCGCGCGCGCAGGTACCGGTAGTCTCGGCGCCGACGGCTCGATCCTGACGCTCACCGGTACCGAAAACACACCTTCGGGTGGTAACTCGACGCTGCCGCAGGCTCTGATGGATGCGAGCCTGACGCCGACCAAGGTCGATCGCCCTGCGGATGTGGTCAACCTCGTGGATACCGGCGATCTAGTCGGCATATTGTCGAAAGACGATGCCACCGCGGTCATGGAGTCTATTTATCGAATTTCCGATCGCAAGATGGACCAGGTCAACACGCAGATTACTCAGGACGCAGTTATCAAGGAACTTGTTCGCTGCGGCTACCTGAAGGCGGCCGATATTGCTGATCGCTTCGGTGGCGTGCCGATTGATCCGGGCCTCGATCCAATGATTGTTGATCAGCCGGGTGTGCCGGGAACCGGAATCTTCACTCAGGCTGAGTGGAATGCCGGCGATCGTGACGCGAGAGAATTCCAGAAGACCGCGGCCATCATGAAGCTCGTAGTCAACGGTTATGCCGGCGCAGGAACGATCGAGATGGGCGGCTACGACTATCACGGCGGCGCTCGCGCCGAAGGCGAGGTCAAGGACGAACGCGCCGGACGTTGCATGGGCGCATGCCTGGAATACGCTGCCCGCCAGGGCGTACCGTTGATGATGTATGTCTTCAGTGACGGCTCATTGTCTTCGAATGGCACGATCGACAACTCGCAGGCCGGTCGCGGCAAAGGCGAGTGGTCGAGTGACAACTCGTCGACGGCAGGCGCCTTCTTCCTGGTTTACAACCCGGGCCGACGACCGACTATCATCGGCGCGACACCACAAGAACAGGCCATGCATCAGCAGATTGGCTACATGGACGCAGGCGGCTCTGTGCAACGCGCAGCAACGCCGGCAGCCAATAACGTCAACCTGTTGGTGAATACTGTATTGCTCAACTACATGGCATTGCACGGCGAACAGGGACAGTTCGGCAATGTGTTCCCGAACCATGGTTTGGGCAACGGCACGATGCAGGACAGCCTCACGGCCTTCACGCCGATCTGCAGCGGCACGATCGGCAACCCTGTGTAGCTTTACCCCCGCTATGCTGAAGAATGAGACCGGTCACATGACCGGTCTTTTTTTATGGGTATACTCGCGCCATGCTCACTGACCTGCTCGCATGTCCCCGCTGTGACAAGACGCCGCTCGATGAGTCCGATGGCGCTTTCGGTTGCAAAGCCTGCAAGATCAACTTCCCGTCTATCAATGGCATTCCGTGGATGTTTGCAGAGCCGCAGGCGACGCTTGGCGAGTGGCGTGGCCGCTTGCAGTTTGCCCTGCAGAAACTAAGCCAGGAATCGGCACAACTCAAAGCCGAGCTGGGCAACAAGGAAATGCGGCCACTGACCCGGCGACGCATCGAGCGATTCAAGAAAGCGACCGACTCTCATCGCCGATCGCTGCATAAACTGCTGCAACCGGTCGATGTTCAGTCGCTGCACGGCAATTACGAGAGTTACCTCGCGCTGCGAACCCGGCTACCCGCCGACCAGGCACTGAATACCTATTACGCCAACGTGCATCGCGACTGGGCCTGGGGCGATGAAGAAAACAAGGCATCGATGAAGCAGTTGCGTGCTGTGCTGCACGAGAACGCGGAACTCGGCAATGTCCTGGTTCTGGGCGCCGGCGCCTGTCGTCTCGCTTACGACCTGCACATGCAGATGGAATGCGCGGCCACAGTCGCGATGGACTTCAATCCGCTGTTGCTCCTCATCGCGCAATCCGTCATGAGCGGCGACAAACTCAAGATGTACGAATTCCCAATCGCACCAAAGTCACTCGAAGATGACGCAGTGCTGCGCTCCCTGTCGGCACCCGAAGTCGTGCGCGACGGATTTCATCTCGTACTCGGTGATGCGCTACGGCCACCTTTCACTGCGCAGTCATTCGACACGGTCGTTACGCCGTGGTTAATCGACATCATTACCGAGGACTTGCCGGTCATGGCTGCACGCATCAACGGACTGCTGAAGCCGCAGGGCCGCTGGGTCAACTTCGGCTCGCTGGCATTTGCATCCCCGGAGCGCGCGCGTCGGTACAGCCCCGAGGAAACCAAGGCTATCGTTGCTGAGAACGGCTTTAGCGATCCTTACGTCTCTGAAGCAACGATTCCTTACATGTGTTCGCCGGCAAGCCGACATGGGCGACAAGAGCAGGTGTTCTCGTTCTCGGCGTACAAGGAGCGCGACGCCGAACAGGCGCCACGGCATCGCGCCCTGCCCGACTGGATTGTCACCGGCAAAGAGGCTGTACCGTTGACCCATTCGTTCCGCAGCCAGGCCATGACGACGCAGATTTATTCCTTCATGATGTCCCTGATAGATGGCAAGCGCTCTATCGAGGACATGGCGATCGTCCTCGAGAACCAGAAACTGATGACGCGCGAAGAAGCCGAGCCGGCCATTCGGTCCTTCCTGACCAAAATGTACGACGACTCGCAGAAACAGTCAGGCTTTTAACGACCCCAGCCGCAACTTTTCACGCACGAACGGCGCGACTTTGCTGATCGCCTCGCGGCTCTCAGGCATCTGGTGCACGAATACCTGGAACACATGCCACATCTCGGGCCAGATCTCGAGCGTCACGTCCCCACCTGCCTGCTCGATCTTTGCAGCGATTCGCGTCGAATCACTGAGCAGTATTTCGTCATCGCCAACCTGGATGAAAATTGGCGGCAACCCGACCACGTCTGCGTAAACCGGAGATACGAGGGGGTTCTTGATTTGCTCCTCGGCGACGTAGTAAGCCGAAAGCACGGGCATGTCCGCCGGATTGAACCACGGGTCGCGGCCCGCACGCGTATTGATCGACTCGCCGGTTGACGCCAGGTCCAGCCACGGCGAGAACAACACCGCGCCAGCCGGCAATTCCTCTTCCGCGTCTCGCAACGACAGCAGCAACGCGATAGTCAGTCCGCCACCCGCTGAGTCGCCCGCAACGACGACATCTTCGGCGCTATAGCCAGCCTCCAGAAGTGCACGATACACAGCGACCGCATCATCAACGGCTGCCGGAAACGGATGTTCGGGCGCGAGCCGGTATTCCGGAAGCAGCGCGCGCGCGCCACAGGCTCGAGCGAGATAGCTGACGAGTTGCCGGTGTGTCGTGCAGTTACCAAACACGTAGGCACCGCCATGCAGGTACAAAATGACTTTGCCGTCGGCGGAATCTGCCGGCGTTAGCCACTCGGCATTCAGGCCTGCTATTTCAGTGCGCTGCTTGCGCACGCCGGTTGCCATCCACAACGCGTTGGCGAGCCCGTGCCAGACGCTGCGCAACCGCTTGACGTTGGCTGTCTCCGCATTGACGGTTTTGAACCAGGCGCCCGTTACGGTGCGTACTGCTTTGGCGCGGAGGCTGCTCATACCGTTATGATACGGGCATGGACGCATTACGCACACCAGATGATCGATTCGTCGACCTCCCCGGCTACGATTTCGAACCGCATTACGTCGAGATCGATGGCCTGCGCATGCACTATGTCGACGAAGGCCCCGCAAATGCCGCACCTGTCCTGCTACTACACGGCGAGCCGAGTTGGTCGTATCTCTATCGCAAGATGATTCCGCCACTGGCGGCGGTCGGCCAGCGCATTATTGCACCCGACCTGATCGGTTTCGGTAAATCTGACAAACCGGCCGAGCAAGGGGATTACAGCTATGCCGGCCACGTCGCCTGGATGCAGCAGTTCGTCGAGACGCTGGACTTGCGGGATATCACGCTGTTCGGCCAGGATTGGGGTGCATTGATCGGCTTGCGCGTCGCCGCTGAAGACAAATCCCGATTCGCACGGATCGCAATCGGCAACGGCGCATTACCCACTGGCGACCACGCTATCCCTGAGGCGTTCATGCAGTGGCGAGAATTCGCCCGTACGAGCCCGAAGTTCGACATTGGCCGCATCATTCAGAATGCGACCGTTTCGGAACTCAGCGACGAAGTCGTCGCCGCCTATGACGCGCCGTTTCCCGATGACTCCTACAAGGCGGGGGCCAGGGCGTTCCCGACGCTCGTGCCAATAGCGCCTGACGATCCTGCCTCAGAAGTCAATCGCCAGGCCTGGGCTGTGTTCATGAGCTGGAACAAGCCGTTCCTGACGACGTTCAGCGACAAGGATCCGATCTTCGGCGGCGGAGAGCGCGTTTTCAAGAAGCTGGTGCCCGGCGCGGCCGGTCAGGACCACGTCATCATCAAGGATGGCGGGCACTTTCTACAGGAAGACAAGGGCGAAGAAATCGCCGCGGCCCTGATCGAGTTCATCGCTCGAGATACTCCAGCTTGTCCTTGACCTCGCGCCATTCGTCGGCGTCCTCGGGTGGGTCCTTCATTTCGGTGATGACCGGCCACTTGTCGGTCAGTTCGGCGTTGATTTCGAGGAAGTGTTCCTGCCCTTCGGGCAATTCGTCTTCGGAGAATATCGCTTCCACCGGACACTCGGGCTCACAAAGCGTGCAATCGATGCACTCTTCCGGATCAATCACGAGAAAATTAGGGCCCTCGTGGAAACAGTCAACCGGGCAAACCTCGACGCAATCGGTGAGTTTGCACTTGATACAGGCTTCGGTGACGACGAATGTCATGGGTGGTTCCTCAAAAATCTGAGCCGCGTACGCTATGCGAAGTCGGTGCTCAAATCAACCTGTTCCAGCGACCATCGTACTGAACGACAACACCGTCAGCCTCCAGCTTGAGGACATGGGCGAGTAACGACCGCTCAGCCCAGCCATGGAGCATCAGATCAACGTCCTGGTATACGTGTGGAACGAGTTCTTGAGTGGTCAGATTCGAATTCGTATCGATCGCCGCGAGAACCTTTGCCTCGCGTTCGAGCCGGTGATCGATGATCCAGTCGATGGCGGCCGCGGGCCCTCTGATCACCTCGCCGTGGCCCGGTGCGAGAGCCTCGCAGTCCAGGGCTTTGCACTTTTGTAACGACTCGATGTAGTGCTTCATATTGCCGTCGGGCGGATCGATGACGACGGTCGAACCATCGATGACATGGTCCCCCGTAAACAGCCAGTTGAGTCCCGCATGCCGATAACACAGATGATTGGAGGCATGTCCTGGCGTGTGCACAGCCTCGATCTTGAATTCGTCGGTCTCCAGCACGTCGCTATCACTAAGGATGCGGGTCGGCGAAAACGTCTTGTCCTGGTGCTGGCCGTCGGGGGCAGGAATACCGAGCACCTCGGCGCCCGTCTTTTTAGCGAGAGAAACGACGCCCGGCGAATGATCGGGATGCGTATGCGTCACCAGGATCCACTTAAGACAAGTCATTGATTTTTCTACAATATTTTGGATATGTTCGGCTATGGCCGGGCCTGGATCGATGACCGCGACTTGATTGCCGCCGACCAGGTACGTGTTGGTGCCGGGTCCCGTCATCATCGACGGATTCGGCGCGACAATGCGTCGAACGCCCGGCGCAATCTCAGCGAATGCCGGCAGCATCCGCGTCGCCGGTTTCGACATGAGCTTTTAGCCGCTGCAATGCCTCGCCGATAACATAGTCGACAGGACCTGCCATCTCATCCAGACCGCCTGGGCGGTATCCTCCAACCGCGTATGAGAAACGCACCGTCGTACCCTCCTCCGCATCGAAGAACTCCCATGTCATGTTGCCGTCAACGCCGAGCAGCCCGAGCGGCCCGAGTCCACCTGTCAGGCGCAGTAACACAGTCGGGTTGACGAACGTAACTGTCAGATGTACAACGCCGGCATGTTCGCCGATTGCTTCGCAGAAGCAGCCTTGCGGTACAGGATTGATCGTCATCTTGGACGCATCGCCGGAGATCGTGTGGTCACCGCTCCACCATTGCCCGACTTCATAGATAGCCGCACGCCAGGCGTCCTGCCTCGGCGCGGCAATGGTGACTTCGTGCACCAGCGAAAAACCACTTGGCGCCGCATCAATGACTTCGCTGTTCGCGCCGGTGGCAAACATGCAGGAAGCGATCATAGCGCTGAGGAATCGTTGCATTCGGATGGTCCGCGGCAAAACGGCTGTTAAGCTTACCCGAAACCATGATTGACGACATGCGAGTAGTGTTCGAGAGCCGCAATCGGCGCGCCTGCGCCGACCGGGCGCTTGTGCTCGCTGCGGCCGAAATTCCTCACCAATTGATTGATGACCTGTCGGGATGTGCCCTGATCGTGCCTGCCGAGTTCTCGGCAAAAGCCACCGATGAACTCAGGCTCTACGATGAGGAAAATCCACCACAACGGCCAAAAAAGGTCGTACCGTTTCCTTACCAGAACGCGGTCCCGGGAGTCATTGCTTACATTGCAGCGATCGTGATGTTCGCCTGGCTTTCCTGGAATTCGGCGTTTAGCGAAGACTGGTTCGCTGCCGGGCGCGTCGACGGTGTTCTCGTTCGTGCCGGAGAATGGTGGCGCTCGATCACGGCACTGACCATGCACGCCGGGCTGCGCCACCTGGCCGGCAATATTGTGTTTGGCGCGTTTTTCGGTTTCCTGGCCGGCCGCCTGGTTGGCTCGGGTGTGGCCTGGCTTACCGTTGTCGTCACTGCCGCATCCGCGAATCTGCTCAATACTCTACTGCTTGAATCGGCGCACCGCTCAATTGGTGCATCGACTGCTGTGTTTGCCGCTCTTGGTATAACGGCGGGCTTCGTCTGGCGCGCCAAGCTGATGTCCCAGGAGCGCTGGTCGTATCGAGTCGCACCCATCGTTGGTGGGCTCGCCTTGCTCATGTATACCGGCACCGGCGACGAAAATACTGATATCGGTGCGCATTTGATGGGATTCGTTTGCGGATTCCTCGGTGGCATGCTGCTGACGCGGTTTCGCGACCGCCTGACCGATCGGCAATTTCAAAGGACGGCGGCGATCGTAACCCCGGCGCTACTGATCCTGGCCTGGATTGCCGCATTTGGCGGCTGACAGCGGCTCCTATTCATGTAGAATTCCGCACGGGGTGGGCGTACCAAGGCGCAGCAGCTAAATATGAAAAAAATACTGCTGTTGTTAGTCGTTCTGGCATTGATTGCGACAGTCGTAGCATGGATTCGCTACGGAGGCGGTCGGCCGTACCCGAATCTCACGACATCGCCGGTCCTGGCCGAGGACGCCCTCGAAGAAGTGCTCTCCTATCGACTGCCCATTGGAAATGTCGCTGTCAACGCAAGTGGGCGCATATTTTTTACGGTTCACCCGGAGGCCCGACCGCAGGGAAACAAACTACTCGAGTACGTTGACGGGGCGTCGGTGCCGTTTCCCGATGGCGCGTCACAACTAAAATTGTTCGATACCGTGCTTGGCGTCGCCATCGATCGTCAAAACCGCCTGTGGACGATCGATCATGGCAATCACGGCATGCGTACTGCACGCCTGCTGGCCTTCGATCTCGAAACACGTGAATTAATTCACGACCAGAAATTCAGCAGAGAAATTGCGCCGCTCGGTTCGTTTCTACAGGACCTGCAAATCAGCGCAGACGGCCGCACTGTCGTTATCGCTGATGCCAGTTTTTGGCGCAAACAGCCGGCGCTGATTGTCTACGATATCGAGTCAGCCGCAGCACGTCGTGTGCTCGGGTCGCATCGCTCCGTATCGGCCGAGAATTACCTGATCAAGAACCGCGATCGCGTGATGTCCTTCGGTGGTGGCCTCGTGTCATTGCGCGGCGGTGTAGACGGCATCGCGCTCAATGATAAGTGGTTGTACTTCGCCGCACTGAGTGGTTCGTCGTTGTACCGCGTACGGCTCACCGATATCGCCGACCCGTCTATCCCTGATTCGCAGATTGCGGCACGCGTGGAGCGCGTCTCGGAGAAGCCGCTCAGTGATGGGCTCAGTATTGATTTGAGTGGACGGGTCTACGTCACGGATGTTGAACACAACGCGATTTTCAGGGTTGATGAAGACGGCGAATTGCGCACGCTGATCAGTTCCCCGCAGGTTCGCTGGCCGGACGCATTGTCGTTTGGGCCGGATGGCTGGCTGTATGTCGCGGACAGCGCCCTGAGCGACGTCGTCCTGCAGCGCAAGGAGTACATCAAGTCGCAGGGACCCTACAAAATATTTCGCTTGCAGCCGGGCGCGGAAGGTACACCAGGCCAGTAGGCGAAATTTCGATTTCCAGAATTTACCTGAGGAACAACATCAATGGATGAAAACACTCTCCCCGCTCTCGGCTTCACCTGGGACGAAGCCGTAACATTTCTGAAAACGTCTGCCCTCGATTTGGGCATCAATCTCGTCACAGCAATCGTCATCTTCTACGTCGGTCGCATCGCTGTACGACTTGTCACCCGGGGCGTGCGTAAGGTCATGGAAGCACAGGAGATCGACAAAACCCTGGTGTCGTTCGTCAGCAACCTCATCAATATGATCTTGCTGCTTGTCGTTATTATTGCCGCCGTCGGCGCATTGGGTGTTCAGACGACGTCGTTTATCGCCATTATCGGCGCCGCCGGCCTCGCCGTCGGCCTTGCTCTGCAGGGCTCCTTGTCGAACTTTGCATCTGGCGTACTGATCATCATTTTCCGGCCCTACAAGGTCGGCGACTGGGTCGAAGCCGCCGGTATTTCCGGCTCCGTCGTTGACGTCCAGATACTGACGACGATTCTCAAGACTGGCGATAACAAACAGGTCATCGTGCCGAACAGCCAGATCATGGGCGGCATCATCACCAACTACTCAGCCAACGAAACGCGCCGTATCGATATGGTCATCGGCGTAAGTTATGACGAAGATCTCGACAAGGTACGCAACACACTCGAAGAACTGATCGCGGCGGAAGACCGCATACTCGAAGATCCTCCCCATATGATCGCCGTTTCGGCGCTCGCCGACAGCAGTGTCAACTTTGTGGTGCGCCCGTGGGTAAAAACATCGGATTACTGGAGTGTCACGTGCGACCTGACTGAGGCCATCAAGAAACGCTTCGATCAGGAAGGCATATCGTTTCCGTTTCCACAACAGGACGTACACCTGTACAAGGCGGAATAACGCGATTCGGGCCCGGCGTCAGTCGGTGACATCCGGCTCGATAAACAGCCATCTCAGATTCGGGACTCGCGCCTTGAGCTCTCGCTCGAGCTCGTTGATATCCCGTACCGCGGAATTAATCGAGATTCCGTCGACCAGCTTGATCTTCGCGGCCAACATCGTATCCGGACCGTACTGCACCGTAATGGTGTTGAACACACGCTCGATGCTCTCCTGCGCCGCGATCACATCGTCAATAGCTTCCTGAATTTCCGGATCGGCCGATCGGCCGACCAGCAAGGCTCGAATTCGCCAGGCGATGAACGCCGAGATTACGAGCAAAATAACGCCGATGCAGATCGATCCGAGAGCATCGTAGACCGGGTTACCCGTAATTGACGCCGCGATCAGGAAGCCGAGTGCCATAACCAATCCGAGTTGCGCACCGATGTCTTCGCCCAGTACGACGACGAGCTCCGATGCCCGTGTGTGCTTCAGCCACTCGCCGAATGGCCGTTCGCCGCGGACCTTTTTGATCTCACGCAGACAGCCGATCAATGAAGCACCCTCGAGAATAATTGCGACTATCAGCACGATGATCGCAATCCATATTTGTGACAACGGCTCCGGATGATTCAGCTTGTGCATGCCCTCATATATCGAGAACAGACCACCCATGGTGAACAACAGGATTGCGACAATAAAACTCCAGAAGTAACTGAGCTTGCCGTAGCCGAGTGGGTGCTCGGCGTCAGGCGGTCGCTGTGACTGTTTCAGGCCCAGATACAACAGCACCTGGTTGCCGGTATCGGCATAGGAGTGAATGGCCTCGGCCAGCATGCTGCCGGATCCTGTAAGCCACGCAGCCCAGGACTTGGCGATCGCGATGCCAAAATTTGCGATGAATGCGTACAGAATCGCCCGCGCTGTTGAACTATGAGAGCCTGCCGCCATCCAAATACTCCGTCCCTGTGGTCAACGCAAAACTACGCCATGCGTTGAGTTACTGAGGGTAACTGAGTTTAATGGGAATCGACATGGACGCAATCGAGACATTTGCCCTGATCGCAGCAAGCTTGCTGATGGCGGCTTGCGCCGCCCAGCCTGACCCGATCATCGACATGAAAGGCGTCGACCTCGACCAGTACGAAGAAGACTGGGACGAGTGCGAGTTGTATACCGACGAGGTTCTCGTCGCGCGCGGCGTAGCCAAAGGTGCCGGCTTTGGTGCGGCAATCGGCGCCGCCGCAGGCGCGATCGGCGGCAACTCAACGGATGTCGCCGAAAGCGCGGGATATGGCGCCCTCTACGGCGGCACACGATCCGGCCTGGACGCCGATGAAATGAAGCAGATCGTCTTCAAACGCTGCATGCGAGGTCGGGGCTACCGGGTCCTGAATTAGCAGGAACCCGCCCTAGCGGGCGATTGAGTTCATTGCACAGGCCCGACCGAGCTCCAAACTTCACTGCACGGCACGCCGCTCGGGGTGTTTATCGACCTCATGGCTCACTGCGTTGCGCTTTACTTCGGTCGCCATACACCCCGTCACGGCGGCCCCACGGACGTCCGGGGAGGCCGAGGGCGGGATCTTTATTGCTGGTAGTAAAGCGGACCGAAGGGAGCCATACCGGCAATATAGATGCCGTTCTCGGGCCTGTGTAATGGGCTCGATCGACCGCTAGGGCGAGCTCCTGCAGTTGACTGCCGCGCGGGGCTGGATTACTGTGTTTTTATACAGTATAGAGGCATTCCATGTCAGTGCGCCCTCACAAAGGCCGCGGCGCCGTTTCCAGCTCGGAAGGGCGCTTCGTAGCACGGCCCGTCGAATTCGATGATGAAGAAGCTGCCCGTCGCGCGGCAGAGGCGCCAGAGACCATACTGAAGGCCATGAAGGCCGGCTCGATCATCAGCGATAACCGCTCCCCCGATGTGCCTTTTGATCGCTCAATTAATCCTTACCAGGGCTGCGAACACGGCTGCATATACTGCTACGCGAGACCCAGTCACAGCTACCTGGACCTCACCCCCGGCCTGGATTTCGAAACACGGATTTTTTACAAACCGAATGCGGCAAGCTGCCTGCTCGAGGAATGGGAAAAACCGGGTTACGAATGCAAGCCAATCACGATTGGCGCCAATACGGACCCGTACCAACCGGCGGAAAAGTCATTGCAGGTCACGCGGCAATTATTGCAGCTGTTCGACAATCACAGGCATCCGGTCAACCTGATCACCAAAGGAAAATTGATCCTTCGCGATATCGACTTGCTGGAGAGCCTCGCGAGCCGCGGCCTTTGCTCTGTCGCAGTCAGTCTGCCCACCCTGGACGACGCACTCAAGCGCGTCATGGAACCCCGCGTGCCGTCGGCTGAATCGCGACTGGAGGTCATAAGGCAACTGAGCGCTAAAGATATTCCGGTGAGCGCGCTGATGGCACCCCTGATCCCGGCGATCAACGATGCCGAGATCGAAGCTGTGCTGAAGGCTGTTGCTGCAGCGGGGGCGTCGCGCGCGCACTACATATTCTTACGCTTGCCGCACGAAGTGGCGACACTATTCAACGAGTGGCTGCAGGTTCATTTTCCAGACCGCGCCGGTCACGTGATGAGCCTGGTACGGCAGGCAGGTGGCGGCCGGGATTATGACAATCGATTCGGCGTTCGCCAGACTGGACGAGGCGCCTATGCCGAAATGCTCGGCAAGCGCTTCCGGGCTGCCTGCAGGCGCTTCGAGCTTACCCCGGATACGTATCAGAAAAGCCTGGATTGCGATCAGTTCATCAAACCCGGCCAACAGCAGCTTGGACTCGACCTGTAATTCGGTATAGTGGTGATACGGCCTGCGGTGATCTGAAACCAGAACTTATCGGGTCCAAGTCAGTCTGAAATCCTTGCCATGTCGATGATCAAATACACGAAAACCCTCACGTTGTCGCTGCTTCTTGGCAGCGCGACTGCCGCCCATGCGCAGGACATCGGGCCGGACACTGCCGATTCGGACCCGCAGGCGAAAGCGCCGTCCGATTTCGTCCCCGAAGGGCAGATTGTCCCGGTAGCCGATGAGGGCGTTGACGACGTCAGCCAGACGGACGACTACACGATCCCCGAGGCTATGCCCGAAGACCAGCTGGTCGCCGAGTTCGAGTTCTTCAAAGAACTTATGAAAGACAAGATCTACGACGAAGCAGACACCGTAGCAAAGCGCGTCGTTGAGCTCGCAATCGACCTGCATGGCCCGCAGTCCAGCGAGTTTGCCAAAGCGCTGACGAACCTCGCGATCGTGCAGTTTCAGACTGATCAGTACGACGCGGCACAGCAGAACTTCGAAAGCGCCATTGAGATTATCGAAGATACCGAGGACCGGCTGAACGCGCAGCTGGTCAATCCGCTGAAAGGGCTCGGCGCGGCGCAGCTCGAGAGCGGCCGGCCCGACCTCGCGTCGAGAACTTTCGGACGCGCCATTCATGTGACCCACGTCAACGAGGGCCCACACAATCTCGATCAGCTGGAAATTCTCGAGTCCATGGCCGAGACTCATCTGCGCATGGACGACCTGGACTCAGCCAAGGAAGTGCAGGACACAATTTATGCGCTCAACATTCGTGAGTACGAGCTCGATACGCCGGGGCTGGTGCCCTCGCTATTGCGTCGCGCTGAGTGGCAACATCGGGCTGGCTTCATTTTTGATGAGCGCGCGACCTACCGCCGCGCAATTCGTATCATCGAGCAGTTTGAGGGCAAGACTTCGCTCGATCTTGTCGAGCCGCTCATCAGGCTGGGGCGTTCGTATTTCTACGTCGATACATCAGGGTCGTCATCTTTCCATGACTCGAGCATGTCGTCTGGGGAAATTTACTTCAGGCGCGCGGCGCGAATCGCAACCGAGCATCCAGAAGAAAACTGGCAGATAGTCGTGCAGGCGACACTCGCGCTCGGCGATTACTACATGTACAACAACAATCCGCAACGCGGCAAGAAGGTATACATCGAAGCCTGGAACCTGCTTTCCGGGCATGAAGACGGTATCACCGTACGCCGCGAGCAACTCGAACAGGTAAAACCGCTGAAGCAAAACAAGTTGCCGATGTATGTTAGCTCGAGTAGCGAATCCGGCAGTGAGGATGGTGACAACCCGCTGTTGCAGGGCAGTATTTCGATCAGCTATGAGGTCTCGGTGCGAGGGCGCGCGACCGAGCTCGCACTGATCGAGGCGCAGCCGCCTGAATTCGAGAGGATGATCACTTTCGTGCAGCGTGAGGTGCGTAGCCGGATCTACCGGCCGAGACTCGTGGATGGTGAAATCGTCGATACACCAGGTTTGATCCTCGTGCACAAGTTCTTCTTCCGTCAATCGGACCTTGATGCGGCAAAGGCGTCGGCCGAATCGGACCGCAGATAACGTTTCAAGACAGGGAGCTCCACCATCCCCCTACGCAAATTGCATCAGGCAGTCATATGCATCGCTGTGATCGTGGCGAGCCCGGCAATCGGTGCCGATTGCAAAGATCAGTGGGTGTGCGTCGACCGCGTTAACCAGGGTGCTGACATGGAATTGCGTGCACGAAATTTGCGCGAGTACCCGATCACGTACACGCTGAAAATCGAGTTGAAGGATGTAACTGTCGACGGGCCGCGCGAGGTGACGAGCACACTGGCGCCGAACCAGTCAGAACGCATCATGATCATCAGCAGCGGCGCGGGGCGCAAGGACAACCTATACTCGTTCGACTGGACGATTGGTGACAAAGATGCGGTGCACGATGACGACCATCTATACGCACTGCCCTACGCCAGCGGCCGCGCCTACAGGATTATCCAGGGCTATGGATCACGATTCAGCCACACCGGGCTCGAAGAGTTTGCGATCGACTTCGATATGCGGGTCGGCACCGCGATTCACGCAGCGCGAGGCGGCGTCGTCGCGAGGGTCATTGAATCAAATTCAAAGGGCTGCTGGGAAAGCGGCTGCGGACGATACGCAAACTACATCGTCGTGCTACACAATGACGGCACAACCGGCGAGTATTATCACTTGATGAAGAACGGTGCATTCGTCGAGGTCGGCGAAAGCGTTTCGCAAGGGCAGAAGATCGGGTATTCCGGAAACACCGGCCATACGACCATGCCGCATCTGCATTTCGCCGTTTACCGAGCCACGAAGAACGGAGACACACAGTCGATACCAGTGCGTTTTCAGGCGGCCGACGGTACCATCAAACGCCCCAGGCGGGGCGGAAGACATCAGGCTTTATGAACCCACATTTCGTAAACGGCAACCCGACTGAAGGGCCATTTGGCGACCACTTGCAACGGGCTGTGTTCGCGATGGGGTGTTTCTGGGGCGTCGAGCGACGCTTTTGGGAAACTAAAGGCGTCTACACCACGGCCGCGGGGTACGCGGGCGGGACGACGACAGATCCTGATTACAAGGTCGTCTGTAGCGGATCGACCGGTCATGCCGAAGTCGTACTCGTCGTATTTGATCCGACCGAGATAAGTTACGACGAACTGCTCGCCGTTTTCTGGGAAAATCACGATCCGACACAGGGCATGCGCCAGGGCAACGACAACGGAACTCAATACCGATCCGCCATATATACTTTTGGTGATGAGCAGGATGCTGCCGCACGGCAGTCATTTGTGAGCTACGAGGCCGAATTGCACAAGGCCGGTTACGGCGATATTACGACCGAAATCAAGCCGCTCGACAAATTTTGGTACGCCGAGGATTACCACCAGCAGTATCTGGCCAAGAACCCGGGTGGCTATTGCGGGTTGGGTGGCACGGGCGTTGGTTGCTCCGTCGGGCTTGTCACGGACCGCCGCTCCGCTTGATTAAGGGAAATCCGTTGGCCAAAAAGACAAGCAAATCACGCAAACCACGAAAGCCGAGCCGCGGACAGGCCGAAGAGGCCATTCACACGTTGCTGCTGTGGGCCGGCGAGGATCCGCGCCGCGAAGGCCTGATCGACACGCCCTCCCGCGTCGCAAAGGCCTATGAAGATTGGTTCAGCGGCTACAAACAGGACCCGGTTCGTTACCTCAAGCGGACGTTTGAGGAAGTCGAAGGTTATGACGAAATGATCGTGTTGCGCGACATTGCTTTCGAATCACATTGCGAGCATCACATGGCGCCTATTATTGGCAAGGCACATGTCGGCTACCTGCCAAAGAATAAGGTGGTGGGCATCAGCAAACTGGCGCGTGTCGTTGAGGCATTTGCGCGACGTTTCCAGGTACAAGAGAAAATGACGGCGCAGATTGCTAACTGTATCGAGGATGTCCTCAAGCCGAAGGGTGTCGGCGTCGTCATCGAGGCGGTGCACCAGTGCATGACAACACGCGGTATTCACAAAACCGATGTGTCGATGGTTACCAGCCAGATGATCGGCACGTTTCGAGAGGATGCTCGTACACGTGCAGAATTTCTGCGCATGATTGACGGCAACCGCTAAACTCAACGACACGATGAACCGCCGTATCGTCGTATTTGGGTCGATCCTGGCTGGGACAATCCTGTACCTCGCACTCTGGCCCGTACCAGTCGATCCGGTTGCATGGGATGCGCCAATTAACCGGGGGCTGGTTGACCCGTTCGGGCCTGACGATCGGCTGCGACATGCCCGCAGCATTGCACTGGGCGAGCACGATGGTCCGGAAGACGTTACAGCCGGCCACGACGGTCGTCTCTACGCGACGACCAAGGGTGGCAAGATCCTGCAGATTGATGGCTATGGCAATGTCCGCGAGTTTGCTCACGTCGGTGGCCGCGCCCTCGGCATCGAAACCGCCCGGGATGGATCACTTGTCGTCGCGAACGCCTATCTCGGCCTGCAGCGCATCTCGGCCGATGGGCAAGTAGACGTCCTGCTCGATCAAGTCGACGGGCGACCGCTCAAGTATCCCGACGATCTTGCAATCGCGGCTGACGGCACGATCTATTTCTCGGAGGCAAGCACCAAGTTCGGCGCCGAAGCATCAGCCGGCACCTACGAAGGCAGTCTGCTCGACATCCTGGAGCACGGCGGACACGGTCAAATCATCGCGTTCGATCCTGCCGGCGGCAACGCAGAGGTCATAATTGACGGCCTGCAGTTCGCCAATGGCGTTGCGATCAGTGAAGACCAGTCATTTCTGCTGATCGCGGAAACGGGTTCCTACCGCGTCCTCAAACACTGGCTAACTGGTATTGATGCGGGAGAGACCGAGGTTTTGATTGACAATCTCCCGGCATTTCCAGACAACATCAACAATGGCCAAAATGGCAGGTTCTGGATCGGCCTCGTCGCTCCACGCGTGGATATTCTGGACTCGCTGTCGGACAAGCCACTTTTGCGCAAAGTGGTACAACGACTGCCCGCCAGCGTCAGGCCGAAAGCCGAGCCCTATTCGCATGTCATCGCGATCAATGCTGACGGCGAGGTTCTGATGAACCTGCAAGACCCCGCGGCGAAGTTTCCTTCGCTCACGGGCGTTTACGAAACCGGCAGTTCGCTCTATCTCACCAGGCTGTTCGGCAACGAATTGCCTGTGCTCGACAAAACCGACCTCTAGTTCGGCAACAACGCCTCATCTCCGTCTTTGTTATCGGCGATTACTCGAGCCCAAGCTCGGCAACGCCCTGGTTGAATATGATATCGACAGGAATCCCGGCCTGCATCAGCCGATCGAGGTCGGCTTGCAACTGGTCGCCGATGACGCCCTTGGTATTCGTCAATTTGAGTGCACCTTCGTAGTCGCCGTCGCCCTGCAGCGTCAGCAGCAATCGCGAAAGAGCAGCCATTGCTTCGCGCATGCGGTCAAAGTCAACGCTATATCGGCCAGTCTCGGGGTTGCGTACGAAAGCACCATGCTCTACGAAAAAGTTGAAGCGCACCATGTTGGCTTTGCCATGTGCGCTGCTGGCGCCAAAGCGGATGGAGCGAAACACGCTGGTCATGAACGTCACGTAGTAGTCGCGGAGATCGACGTCGCCGAGCTCGCCCTTGTCATATAGCGCCGTGACCATGTACAGGCCCAGGACGTCTGCGTTGCCCTCC